>Ga0114962_10000059_pt1 | contig 83399 bp, 112 predicted proteins | sample C_130820_MF_Meta_FD_87017 | JGI IMG/M metagenome (GOLD analysis project Ga0114962, IMG submission 87017) | Freshwater microbial communities from Lake Croche, Canada to study carbon cycling - C_130820_MF_MetaG | ecosystem: Environmental > Aquatic > Freshwater > Lake | place: Lake Croche, Canada... | reverse complement strand
ATCTTATGTTTATCAATTTTATGTTGATTAAATATGAGAAAATAAAATAAAGAATAGATATTGAAATCAGGCATTTATAGTATAGTAAATATACTAAATAATAAAATATATATTGGATCATCTATCAATATCAAAAAAAGATGGGCTTCACACAAGAGAAAGTTAAGATCTAATTCACATCCAAATAAAAAACTCCAATCTGCTTGGAATAAATATTCCGAAGAGTCTTTTATATTCAATATAATTGAATATTCAAATATTGAAATTCTCCTAATAAGAGAACAATACTATCTAGACACTTTACTTTATGCTAGTTCAGATGATATGAAATTTAAAGAACTTGGGTATAATTTGGTTAATAGATCAGGTAGTACAATTGGATTAAATCACACACAAGAGACAAAAGATAAAATGTCTAAATCAAAATCTATTAAAAGCAATAAACTAAAAGATATTGATTTTAATTCAATTATTATTGAATATTCATGCAGAAATAACATTATATTATATAATACCTCAAAGATAAAAGATATTAATAATCCTTTTTTTAACAGAAAACACACAGATTATACTAAAAAAATAATGTCAGAAAAAAAGAAAGGTAAAAATAATCCACATTATGGAATAGGACCAATGAAAGGTAAAAAAATGTCAAATGAGACTAAAAGAAAAATAGGGATATCAAATAGTGGATATAATAATAAAAATTCAAAACCAGTATTGCAGTTTAGTTTAGATAATGTTTTAATTAAAGAGTGGTCATCATCGGGTGAAGTAGGACGAGTTCTTAATATTAGTCAAGGTAATATAAGCAATTGTTGTAATAAAAAACAAAAAACTGCATATGGATTCATATGGAGATATAAAGAAGATTTGTGTTAGATAGTTTTATGCTATTATTTTAGAAATGAAAAATTAATGCAAGTCTATAAAAATTAAGTAAAAAAATGCAAAAGCAAAGAATGACCGAAAGTCAAAAACCAAATGCTTGGATTGTTAATCCAAAAGATAGAGGAAGATTCTCTATAAAAACGAAAAATAAAGTTTTTCTACCAAATGAATTTTCATTTGAAATAGAACTACATAATCCACTTACCGAATCAGTATTAGCTGACATTCGTGTTAATGGTAATTCTGTATCTAAAACAGGTATTGTAATTCGACCAGCTCAACGATTCTATTTAGATTGTTTTATTGATGATAAAAAGAAGTTTGTTTTCAAAACATATGAAGTTGAAGATACCTCCGAATCAAAACAATCCATTTCAAAAAACGGAACCATTGAGGTTTATTTCTACAAAGAAGAAACATTTAGTATTAAAAACTGGACGAATAAATTCGACAGAATAATAGAAAAACACTATTATCCTATGTATTACCCTCAGTATTATCCAAACTACCCGATATATCCGTTAAATCCAATACCTGTAATATGGTTCAATAACACATCTGAAAAATATCAGAATATTAATACTATAGGTGGATATACTACAAACAATATTATAGGTAGCTCAAATACAAGTTCTACTAATAGTCCAAATATATTCAGTTCCAGTATAAATTCTAATGTATCACTTATTAATGATGGTTCTTTTAATACGTCTTCATTAAATAACTTACTACAAGCAAATTATAGTAGTGGTGATTCGAACTCACTAAATGAGGTTTTTAATACAAAAATGGAAACAGGGAGAGTTGAAAAAGGTGAGGAATCAAAACAAGAGTTTACTGATGTAGATTTAGAATTCCAAAAATACCATATATCATCAGTATTATATCAAATACTCCCAGAAAGTCAAAAACCAGTAGAAACTACTGAAATAAAAAAGAAGTTCTGCGATGAATGTGGAAGTAAAATCTTAAAAGAAACTTCAAAATTCTGCCACGAATGTGGAACAAAATTCTAAAACAAAAAAGACGAACAGTTAAAGAGACCAAATTATCTGGTCTCTTTTTTTTATATATACTATATGATAAAGAACTGGAAATCTTTTTTAGAATCTCAACAATTAGATTTATTTGAACCATACAGAAATTTCCCAACTGGACGAAAACCAAAAAAGGAACATCTAGGTATATTCATAAAAACTGAGGAAAATCTCTTAGATGACTTAATAGATTTTGATGAAAATAGTAGTTTTATCATCGATATTAATTACGGATTTTTAGTCGAAGAAGATGATAGAGTATGTTATGATGAAAGAATAAAAAGTAGAACCGAGTCCCCATGTATATCAGTCACCATAGCGGTGACTGAGGGTGTAAATAATAAAGGAGAGTTTGTAGAAAACATGACTTCTTCATTTAAGACATTCATAAATCAAATGAAGAGAATATTCAAAAGAATAGATATTGTTGATGATAATAATCAATTAGATATCAATAAAATTAGAATAGATAATGGTTATATAGGAGTTCTACTTAATGGTGAAGTAGAAGAAATAGACGGAAATTTGTCTATACTCTTAATTCAAGATGAAGAGTCTTTTACCGATAAAATGATAATGGACTATTATGGGTTTACTAATAGAGAAGATATAACATATGATGAAAAAGGTAATGCCTTAATATCTTTTAGAAGAAAAGACTTAGCAGATCTATTATTAGATCCAAATACTGACTACCGAGATGTAATCGATTCAAACGAATATGATTTATTAGATTTGTATGATAATCCGGATTTTTATCCGGAAGATGAATCTATGTTAAGGTATAACCTTGATATTGATACTATAGTTATGTTAATAGAAAAAATTATAAAAGTTTATAATATTATTAATATATATCATGATGTTGCAGCTTTTGAAGGATACTCAAATCTAGAGGAAGCCATACAAGGAATTTCCAGAAGAAATAAATGGAGAGAACTTGGTAATTTTTTAAGTGATTTTGATTTATATAACGAACTTAAATCTATATGGTCGGATTGGGAATCACAACAAAAAGCAGATCAAGACTATGAATCAATCATGGACTCATTTGATAAAATAGTAACAAGTAACTTAGAAACTTCTATTGAAGAGAAATTCTTCAAAGAAGAAGAAATATATAAAAATGGCAAAAAATTTAATGATCATGTTCCTTATTACAGAATAGTATTTAATTTTAACTGGTTCTCTGATGTTGATGATTCAGATCTATTGAAAACGGATGATTTATATGAAATTCTTAATAATAACAACTACGAAGGTGAAACACTAAATCCTTATTTCCGTGATTATGCTAGTGTAGATAGAAAAGAATTTAATAAAGAAGCGAAAGTTATTATTTCAAATTCAAATAAGCCTTAAACTTTGTATAATCTTTATCTATTATAAATAAAAAATTATAACCACTCTCTATAGTAAAATTCATCTTAGCTATATTTTCATTATAGTCTTTATTAAACGTCCATGATGACTTTATCTCACATACCAAATTTTCAGATGGGATAAAAAAATCAGAGTGATATTTTCTATTTTTATTTTCTAATAAATAATCTATTGTTGGGCCTCTCATAAAATCTATATTATTTGATATACAAAATTTAATAAAATCCAACTCATATGTCCCTTGATATGAAATTTCAGTATCTCCAAATTGAAATATTCTATATGAATTTTTTTGAGCTTTATTAAAAATGTTTATATTTTTAGTTGGGTTATCCACTTGATACTTATCCATAAGAGTGTTTTTAATTTGTATTTTTATCTCTTCATTTTGAAATACGTTTTCAACACCATATTTATCAACTATTATTTTCTTAACCTTATCTCTAAATTCAATAGACTTGAAACAAGAATAAACTCCATATCGATCAGTATTAGTAGCGAACATTTTATTTTTTATATTTATATTTTTAAGCGGACTATCAACTCCATACTTATCAATAAATGAATTTTTAAGTTTCTTTTTGAAGAAATCTAATTTCATAGGACTATCAACTCCATATCGATCAGTATTTGTTTTTTTGGACTTATTTATTATCACCTCACTTTTCGATAAATCTTTGTGCAAATTTTTAATTTTATCACTTCTTATTATTTTAGAACAATTATTACATCGATATAACCCATTTCTATTCACATTACCTATGTAGTTATAATATGTTATATTATAACACATATTACATATATCACAATAACAATCAATCTTTATTGATGATGTTGGTATTAAATCATATAATTTTATAGATATTTTATCTCCATGATTTATATCATAACCCTTATCCCTATAATATTTAAGAGTTTTACTATTACCCACAATATCTATTTCACAAATTTTAATCATCTTGAAACTTTTTTATTGTATATATAAAAAAGTTTCCAATACCTTTAAACTTTTTTTGTTTTTTCATTAAAATACTAATGATTGATATTGATTTTATAGAATTTTATTTATACAAAAGATATAATAAAAAATTAGAGGAATATTTTGAAGTTAATAAATCTGTTTCCTCAAAATGGAGGAATAAATCTTTCCCAGAAAGAAGATTAAAAGAGTTTCTATACCGTGAAGGGACGGTAGATGTGCTAGAACTATTTAATAGAATTTACAAATTCAAATAAGATTTAAATTTCATCAGCATAAACTCAGTAACAATATCGGAAGAATTAAGAGAGTTAAGATACTTAACATCTAATTTAGCAGTCGAACTCAATTTCTCACATCTTGTTCCGTCTGTGGAAATAGAAATCTCATGATAATCATTTTCATTAAGTGGTAAAATACAGAAATGTAACTTCATAGAAGTAAACTTACCTAGGAAAAGTGGTTTATCAAATTCAATATGAAAATTATCCCTTAGAACAATACCAGCTTCTTCTTGAAGTTCTCTTAAAAGAGCAACCTCTGGTGATTCACCTTGCTCCATACCACCACCAACACATGATAAGTGTAGTTCCTGACCATCTGCCCATTTATAAGGTGGGATATATTCCTGACGAACAATAAACTTATTCAACTCAATAAGATAAGGAATACAAATAACTGCGTCTTTACCTGTAACCATAGTCCAATCTTCAAACTTAATAAGTTTTATAAATGGGTCTTTATAGAGTACTTCATCACCTTTGAAATTCTTTTCTTCTTCTGGTCTTAGTGTTGAGAAACGCTTCATATTATTTTATAGTATTTTTATTATATATTATTTTTAATATATATGTTTATGAATATAGATTTTACCGCTGGAGAGCTAGAAACTGTTCTTGGATACTGGAAAGATGTATCACAAGATACAGAATATATATCACAAGAAACCGGTTTAGAACTAGAAAAGATTTATTCTATTTTAGACACTCTTCAAGAAGAAGGTAAAATAAAAAATTATGAACCAGTTATGAACGAAAGAATACGCCGATTCTTTGAAATGGTAGATCCAGAAGCTTTCAAGTCATTAAATTTAGGACAATTTGCATCAAATAACAAGTACTTTTTTAATAAAAAGAAAATAGATAGAATCTATGATGCTATGATCTTTGATATTGTTGTTAAAACAATGGAGATGGATAATAACTGCGTTATATTTGATTGTGTTGTAGATCATAAAGGTAAAGAATATCCTTTCCTAATGGTTTACGACTCTGAAGAACAAGTATATTATGGATCGAAAGATGGTAAACAAGTCATACGAGAGTTAAGAGACGCACTTGGAGATAATATGGAAAGATTCAATCAAACAACTATGAAAATTTTACAAGAAAATTTACCAGAAGATTTTTGGGAAGTTGTATCAAAACATAATTAATAATATGAAACATCTAAAATTATTTAATGAATCGAAAGATTTAAATACTAGAATTAATGACTACTTGAATAAGATGCTTCCAGGGGAAGGAGATTTAGATGATAGAGTTACTAAATTTCTTAATGATTCAATGGTTAAATGCCCCCTTTGTAATAAGAAATTCTTACCAACAAGTAAAAACCCTAAATATTGTTGTGATAAATGTGAAAGAAAAGCTAAGTAAGTAAATCATTTATTTTTTGATCCCTTATTTCTTCCTTACCCAAAATCACTTCTAATTGTCCCAAAAGACGATAAGCCTGACCGGAAGTCAAAAAGAAGTCATGGAAAATAACTTCTCTCCCAGCAAAATCAGTTGGGGAAACTTCAACTCCAAATGAAATCATAACGTCACGTTCATGACGAATACATCCATTTACATCTTTATCATTAACTAGTAAGGAGCAAACCACATCGTCTGCTCCTTGTGTATGTCTAGTAGTCATTAGTATTTATAATTGCGGGTTGCTTTACGAAATTTAATTTGTGAGTTACTGTTGTTATTTTCCGTATTACCAATCTCAAGTTTACCATTTCTACGTTTCATAACAAACCCTTCAATCATATCTATTTTGGTCAAAGTGTCGAAAGCTTCTTTAAACCCCTTTTCAAACGATTTAACACGATAAACATTTTCACCAACAGAATATAAGTAAGACTTATCGGAGTCGTTTTTTCCATACAAAGAATCCAAAAGATTGACCCTTTCTTGGAAAGAAGAACCCAAGAGATAGTTTGAGTTATGAACCAGTATATCAAAAATAATCAACTTATGATTAAAAGTTTCACCGGTTTCATCCTTCTTACTCTTGTTAAGATACTCACCATTTATAACCATCCAACCAGAACCACTGTATAATCGAAGTAGTTCTTCTTTAGAAAGATTGAAGTTAGTAAGTCTTTGATTATGACGATTATAAACATAAACATCCTTACCGTTCATGAAAATAACAGCATTAGACCCATTAAGTTTAGGCTGAGCAATCATAGAACCATCATCCCAAAAGTCAAGCTCTCCAACAGGAACAGCATTTTTTGGACGAGGTGGATATATATAATGAAATGATTCAAATCGTACCATATGATTAATTTAATCAAAGATACGAAATTTATTGATAAATAACAAAAAAACTCTGGATTATTTCCAGAGTTTTAGTATATTCTCGACTTGTTTTAAGACTTCTTCCTTCGACTTTTCACCGTCAATATAAGATAGAATACCCTTCTTTTTATAGAAGTCAACCAATGGTTCAGTCTCATCCTTATACTGTTTTAACCTACGTTCAACAATTTCAGGACTTTGGTCGTCGTCACGACCAGATGTTTTACCACGTTGTTTAATTCGTTCTTTAGTAGTTTCATCAGAAACATCAATAAACAAAACTAATTTAACATCAACTACTTTATCTAAAAACTCACCCTGTGGTATAGTTCTTGGAGTACCATCTATGATGACTTGACCATCAATAGTTTTTAACTTATTCTCGATGATTTCAAAAATCAACTCATCTGGTACAAGGTTTCCCTTACCTATTAAGTGATTTATTTTCTTACCGATTTCGGAACCGGATTTCTTTTCATCACGAAGGATGTCACCGGTCGAGATAAGTGAATAGTTGTACTTATCTATAAGAGATTTTGCGAGGGTTCCTTTACCACATGCTGGTTTACCCAACATTATAATATTTCCTTTATACATATCTAAAATTTTATTTATTTGTTCGTCTCTATATTCATCAATAGGTATGAAATAGAAATCAAGTAATTTTTTTTGTATATCAATAATTTCCTTTCCATTTCCATCTAAAACCTTTAACCAGTTATCATTCCACTGATTTGGGGATGGAACTACCTCATAATGTTCTCCCTTATTAAAGTATCCATTGTTTTCTTTGGAAATAAAAATCATAAAATAATCTTATTAATTTTTTCATCTCTTATATCAGATAAAGCACAAGTCATTATTTTATAAACATTTTCATCTAATGGCAGACCATCATTTATAATAACCATATCTCTTTCATGATTCCATGATCCTCTTATACCATCATTAGTAACTATAGTATAGGAAGTAAAATCATAAGAATTATTACCTGTTTTTTCATGTATATGAAACTCATAACCACCACCGGTCTTATAATAAGTACCATCCGGTAGATTTATACTAAGTACCTCAATATACCCCTTTGATATTAATGGTTCAATATAATTATCTTCAAGAAAATTAGACATATTTATTCTATTTTAGACTTAATAACTTATTTAGTTTTAAATCTCTTTGAGTATTCTTACAACCCGGAGTCATTCTTTTACAATATTGTTCAATTTTTTCCCCTTCTAGTGGAGCATTATCATGACCAGATGACCAGGTAACAAAAGACCATTTTGTTCGATCAGTAAAGTTTGGATAAGTAAAATACCAATTTGAATGAACCGATTCTTTTTCGTCCATACTAAGTGAATCAAACCATATCTTATCAGATATGGATAATCTCAACTTATCAAACTTGATTTTCTGAGATCTACGAATAGATCTAGCGGTAGCGGAGACATTTCCGTTATTTTTGTCCCATTCTTTTTGGTGGTATTTATAATTTGTATCTTTCTTCATTTTATGGTTTTATTTAAAAAAGTCTAAAAAGTCATCCGCATATTTTTGAGTAGTAACATCTACTGTTTCATTTTTAAATCCACTTTCCAATAGAAGTTTATCCTGTTTCTTTTTGAGATCCTCTTTGCGTTTTATATTACCTTTAATACTAGACATAACCCAATCGATTATTTCATCGGTTGCGTCACCCATAAAGTTCCCTTTCTCATCTATTTTATCAATACGACCTTTGGTCAATAGGAAGTTTCTTAAATCTTGAGTATCACCTAATAGTTTAGATAAACGAAAATCTCGCTTAGCCTGCTTATCATCATAAGATATATTATGTTCGATAAATTTATCAACAGAATCTATATGTTGAGTAATACGAAGACCCAATCGAGTAACAGCAGAATTGAAGGTTTTATACTTCTTTGCAGTTATCCAGTTATCAGTAAACTCATCTTCTGTTTTTGACTTCCAATTTACATAATATCCACCACCTTGTATTTTACTGTAATTTACATAAGGCTCACACCAAGTTATATACCACATATTAAAAATTTAAATCAAAAAAATGAAAATTTCCGTTATCTCCTTTAACTCTGAAGCTAATATGAAGACAATTCCAAGTCATCTTATGTTGAGGTAAATCACTTCTATTTTTAGCCTCATTTAACCCCTCTATTGAAAAATCTTCATACTCAAAAGTTATTCTATACCCATGATCAACTCCCTCAATATCATACTTATATGAAATACTGATATAAGGATCAAGGGTAGCATATTTTTTCTCAAAGTCTCCCAAAGAAGATTTGATATTTTCAGGCGTTAGGAGTTTAACTAATTTTTTGAATTCTGAAACAGCATCTTTTGCTTTCGGAAAAACAATTGGTTGTAGATTCCAAACTTTGGATTCTTCATCAACAACTTTACCCTCTTCCTGAAAGAGATTTTTAATCTTTGAAGTAGGTTTTTCTAAGTCGTATTCACCTAAAAGGTTCTTGTTCATCAATCTTGACTGAATATAACCAACATTTTTAGAGGTAAAAGCTTCTGTTATGAAAAAATCAACAGCCTGATCAATATCAGAAAATCGAGTATGGTCAACATGATAAAACCCATCATACTGTTTATAAGCTTTCAATTCCCCATACCAACTAGATATTTTAGTTTTGTAGGGGAATTGAAGGGTTACACCAGCTTCTAAAAGCTGTTTAAATGATTCTTTTGATACTTTAATCATGCCATTTTAGATTTAGCAAGTTCAGACAATACTTTCTTGTCGACTGGAAGACCAGCAAATGCTTTCATAATAGCTCCGATGTTTGTTGCACCTGATGCTAATACTTCGTCAAGCTTAGCGTTTACTTCATCTTCAGACATTTGTTTTGGAAGGTATGATTCGATAATAGCAAGTTCATCTTTGGTTGCTTCGTCATTAGTTAATCGAATTGTTTCCTTCATGTTTTTTGCAAACTTATTCAGAAGTTCAATAGATTTCTCATCTGAAAGACTTTCAACCATAAGGACTTTTTTAAGGTTCTGCATCTCACCCTTTACCGTTCCCAAAAGGGTCTTTGCTGTTGTATTACGTGCTTTGAAAGCTACCATAAAATCAGCGTTAATTTTCATTTCGATTGTCATAATATAGTTATTTAACTAATACGTTAATAAATGTTTGTAAAATCTCCGGTGTCATTTCAACAACGGAGGTATCATAAATCTTCTCTTCACCATCTTCATAGAAGGAGAATAATTGAACCTTGGATTCTGTAAATAAAGTAATAAAGTGTTCTATTGAACATCCATCCTGAACTATCACTTTCTTATAACCATGGCTAAGTTTCTGATAACCATTTTGTAATATAATTTCTTCCATAAAAAAGATTTGAGGTCAGGGATGGATTCAAACCACCGTTATAGGATTTGCAATCCTACGCCTACTTCACTCGGCCACCCGACCTGATATAAATAAATAAGTTTAAACCAGATAAAAATCCTGATATACTTGCGTGAAAAGTAGTTTTATCATCAAATCCATGATTTAAACCATAGAAAGTATGTAAGGTCGCTACCAAACCACAAATAATACCGATTACTAAGTTGAACTTAGGACTGTTCCATTTCATATAAAAGTTTATTCATTTCTTGCTTCATTAAGAAGTCAGATGTCATTACATTAAAATCATTATATAATGAATCCGAAACAATGTTTTCCCTGATATATTCAATATTAAGTAACTCGTTCATATCGTTTGTTTAAACAAAGATAAATCAAATTTATTTGATAGTCAAACTTTCTGGAAAAATATCACCCAATGTAGGCTTGGTTTTCTCTCCTAAAATTTCCGATATTTTCTCATCCCGCCACCTAGTCGGGTCTTCCAACCAATCATAATACCAGTAATAAGCATCAGAACAATCATAGTGCTCAAACCTATCAAAATAGTCATTATAATAATCACTATCATAATACCACCAATAACCAATTCTTTTAGAGGATTTGGCTTCTTTTAGATATAACTCATCAAGATATTTAAGTTTCGGTTTCATTTGACAACACTTCATTTATTTTCATGTTTCTTATAGCCTGTGATATATCACCAATATTATAAGATTCCTTTGTATTCAGATTATACATATGAATATCACCATCCTCTTTTCTAATCATATCAAAAACAGATACACTATTAGGAGGAATAATATAAAAATCATGATAAGACATAATCTCACTTTGTTCCCAGTTATAAGCATTATCCGGTTTAACTGATATATTGTTTGTAACGAAGAAATATCGATGGTTTTTAGGTAAAACTTCTAAGAACTCAGTAAAACTACCATCCAACCTATCCGTAGAATCAAACACAAAATTATACATTTCAAAACAGTTCTCATTAAGAGAAACTATAGTTTTTAACAATGTAGTATATGTTGGGTTCTGCATAGTAATAACCGTCACATTACTACCCTTTAGAGATTTAAATTTAGACGGATTACCTAAATCAAGGTCAAAGTATATTGTTATATTACGAAGGTTTTTAACCAACGAAATAACCGCCATACTTTTACCTGTATTCGACTTACCTCTAATAAAATTATACTGTTTGATCTTCATGTAAGAAATCAGTTAAAAGTGATTTAAACCTGTAGAAAATCTTAATATGAGCTTCCTCAATATTCAAGAACCCAGCCCAATCGACCTCCGATATCTGCAACTGATCGGTTGGTAGTATCTCAGACTTTAATCCTATTTCAGACAAGTCATCGATCTTGACAACATAAACATAAACCCTTTTGAAAAGTTCATTCTTCTTATTTATATAATCAAACTCAAGTGGACTGTTTAAGTTTGATATTTGAGTACGCTTAATAGCAATACCTACTTCTTCCATTGTCTCCCGAAGTGCAGCATCTATAATAGTTTCTCCTTCATCAACACCACCTTTAGGTAAAGAGAAAGAATTCACCCAACTGTTATTCGTTGGATGACATAGTAATATTTTATTTCTGTAAATTATAGCAGTTCCTGCACTTATCTTCATAATATCTTTTTTAAAATTTTATCTCTATGTTTTTGTTTATTCATAGTGGTCGCTGAATGTACTCTACCACACTTCGGACACTTATACCAATCTGGTAATGTACCAGAACCTATTTTTGAGTCCGGTTGTACCAATGAATCACATTTCTTACAATATCTATTCATTATAATAAGTGTTTGGAATCCTTATGATCTCCTTTAGGACGGTTATTGTGTGTCCACAACCTTGCAAAAGGAGTTGTAAAGTAATCATTATAAACTAATGTATCATCTATATGTAAAGATATGTTATTTTTACGACAATACTCACCTTTTGTTTTATCCCATTCTTCATCACTAACCATCATAAACCCATGTTTTGGGTGAAGTTTTGTAGTTGGTGTACCTAACTCTCTGTGATGATCCGAAATCGAGAATATGTGGGTATATTGTATATTATATTCCTTCAATAGTTTTTTATCATCTTCTGATGCTCCACCCGTAATAATGTGTACCTCTGCTCCCGATGTAATCATAGCCTTTGTGAAGAAAGCAAAGAACTCAGGCATTGAGTCTATCACACCGTGTAAATCTAATCCGATTTTTATTGGATTAGTAACACTTTCTGTTATTTTTGAAAATTTATCCATATAATATATATCATATCATGTAGTATCAAAAATACTAAAAAAAATCCATAAAAAAAAGTCCCGATTAATAAAAAATCGAACAACGGAACAGACTTATACTAATATATATAATATGGAATATAAATGTAATAAATGTAATATCTTATTCAAGAATAATGGTGCTTGTATAAGACATCAAAACAATTGTAATTTGAATACTTCTATTATAGAAGAATATAATTCTGGTTTGAGTTTAACTCAATTAAGTATCAATTATAAATCAACCTTTACTATACTAAGAAAGTTTTTAGAAGATAATAATGTTAGAATGAGAACTGAAGAAGAGACAAGGATGATTATGTATAAAATAAAACCTCGATGTAAACCTAGTGATGAAACTAAATTAAAAATATCCGAAAAAAGAAAACAATATCTAAAGGAAAACCCGGATAAACATCCATGGAAAAAAAATACAAAGTTTAAATCAGCTCCGTGTGAAAATTTTAAGAAAGTATTAGACGGGCTAAGTATTAAATACTTACCAGAACACTCACCGTCAGATGAAAGATCATTTTCTATTGATATATCATTACCACAATATAAAATAGCAATAGAGGTAAATGGTAATCAACATTACAATAAGGACGGATCACTAAAACCATACTATCAAGAAAGACACGATTTTATTTCCAATCTTGGATATAAGGTGTATGAATTACACTATAGTTTATTTTTTAATGAAGAAAAAATGACCCATTTAATTAGATCTATTATTGATAATAAACCACTAGAACATTTTGATTATGATAAATATTTATTAGAAAGTCTAAACAAACCAAAAAATAAAAGTTTTTGTTCTTGTGGAATACAGGTCTGGACAGGTAACAACCGTTGTAAAAAGTGCTTTGATAAATCAAGAGAAAAGTTGGATAGACCACCTTTAGAACAGTTACTAAAACAAGTAGAAGAACTTGGTTACTGTGGGACAGGTAGAAAATATGGAGTATCAGATACGTCTATTCGTAAATGGATAAAAAAAATCCTAAATGAAATTTAGGATTTTTTTGTGGTTCCAACAGGATTCGAACCTGTATTGTGGAGGTAGAAGCTCCATTTCCTGATCCATTGAAAGATGGAACCATTTATCATATATATTACAAATATATGACTAAGTTTTTTATTTAACAAATTTTCTTGTGTCTTTAACCGGTTTAATCATTTTAGTCGTTTTAAGATCTACTTTAGGAGTATCTCGATGACACTTACGAGCAGTATCCTGACTTTTCAACCAAATAATATAATTATATCGAAATCCACATTGAGCATTAACCTCAACGGATACAATAAGTAAAACAAGTAATATAATTATTTTTTTCATTATAGTAATTTTAATATATCATTAACTATCCTTGGAACATTTTCCAATCCAGCATCTAATAGAATATAATCTACTCCATTATCATCAAGTAACTTCTTATAGTTGTCATCAACCTTTTTAGCTTCTTCCAAAGTTTGCATCCTACCATTATTAACATATTCAAAAGAACGACTTAAATAATAGTTGATAGAATCTAACTTTTTAAACTCCCACATAACACAATCCTTGAAATGTGGATTATCACCGGTGTAATAAACAATACTATTCAATAAAGGTGAGTCTGTTATAACAACATTAACTTTATCATTAAGTCTAAATAAACGGTTTTGTTGCTTACCAAAAATATAAATCTGGTTTTCAATCTTCTTGAATGATTCTTCCCACACAAGGTCTTTAACATATTCAAGTGCCATCTCACAATCAACACTACGAGTTTTTAACTCAGTAAAAATAGCTGCACATAGGGTTGACTTACCCGTACCCGGACCACCAAATAAATTTATAAATATTGTTTTTTTCATATTTTTATATTAAAAAATCGATTCTTTGTTCTAATGTTTCAAATGTAAAATCATTATATTTCAAAACAACTATTATATTAGGTTCTAATATTTTGGAATCATCTAGGATATTATCAATAACAGAATCCCTTCTTTTGTCTTTATCCAATAGATTTACTTCTACCCGAAATTCTTTTACTAGTTGAGTACCATATAACCTAGATTGAAACTGCGAACAAAGCCTACTATGTATATAAGATTTTAACTGATTTAAGTCATTTGAAGAAGGTATTAACAACTTTGGAATTTCTTTACAGAAAAATTCAACAATTTCTCTACAATATTTTTTTTCTATTTCAATCAACTCGTTCATCTAATAACTCATTAATAATTTCATCTCGATTAAATATCTTAAACTCTGAATTCTTCGACATAAAGTGTTCAACTACAAATCTAAAATTAGATGACATTGGTTTCCTAGTATGTTTAAAGATCTCAATACGAGAGTTAGGGAACTCTTTCTTATGTTTATTAACAAACTCTTCTTCAGTTCCCTTCCAAATCCCGTGAAACTTAACTAAAGGGATCCCACCCAATTTACCACCTGAATTTTTGGAAAAAATATACTTTTTATATAATCCAATTATTTCCCAATTCTTTATCCCTTCCATATTAATAAACTAGATCTCTCCAATAAGGATCTTCTATACAGATTACTAATGCTGATGATTTTTGGGATATAACACCAGCTTCATGTGGATTGTTCTCAAAATGAACTTGAATACCCAGTTCCTTTACCTTAGCATCTTTTAACTCACGATCCGTAAAATAAACATCTTTTACACCACATTCCAAAGCAACTGCATAAACTTTATCAGCCTCTCCCATCCCTGTGTCTGGACCATATCTTTTGGTTATGATACATACATCCTTTCCTTGTTCAACAAGATACTTACATATCTCCCTTACTTCTTCTTTCTGTGGATTAAACTCACCACCGAAGTCGTCATCTAATGTTCCGTCAAAGTCGAATGATATCTTACTTTGGGATAATTTTGGTTCAAATTTCATATTATATAACTCTTATGTTAGTAATCTCCAAGTCTAACTTACCCTTAGGTGTATCAACTTGAGTTTTGTCTCCTACCTTCTTTCCCATTAGCGCCTTACCGATTGGACTATTTTGTGAAATTCTACCTTCTTTTAAGTTGATTTCATATTCCGGTACAATGCGGTACTCAATTTCTTTATTGATGTTTAAGTTTTTAAACTTAACCCATGTTAAAAGTTGAACAGTTCCATCATCAACTATACCATCAACTATCTGACAGTTAGCTAGTAAAGAATTTACCTTACTTAGTTTAGCGTTAAGGTCGTCTAATGCTTGTTTAGCAACTTCATACTCAGCGTTCTCACTCAAATCTCCTTTGTCTCTTGCGTCGGTGAGGTTCTGTAGACACTCTTTAAGATCAACATTACGCATTTGTTGATACTCTTTTTCCATTTTTAAATAACCCTCACGAGTCATTGGTATTTTTTCCATTGTGTTTTCTAATTTTAATTTTGTTTATATGTTAAAAAAATAAATTCTATATTCATAGTACTGTATTTAATTTTTTATCCCTATCTAATTGTAACATCCATTTATCATGAAATGGTTTATAATCATCATACCAAGTAGATACACCTATGATATGATTTTCATCATCAGGTTTAGTTCCTGGTTGTGTTTCTCTATACCATATAAGTCCATTTTTATTTACACCAATATACTCTACAAACTCACCATAGTCCCAGAAATGTGAGTTCCAAACTTGTTGTTTTGTTCGCAGGGTTTCTTCCCTTGAGGTTTCAAAGTCCCATTTATGCCATGCGATTAAAGCTTCTAAAATAATTGGATATTTTGGATTATCTTTAAGATATTTCTTTCTTTCTCTTGCTTCTTGCTTATTCATAGTAATGTATCTAATTTAAGATCCCTTTGTATTATTGGAACTTCTAATCCAATGTTTTTAAACAACTCAAACGCAAATTCATCACTTGGTATTTTACCTCGATAAAGTACTATTGCATAGTCTTTCATAGACTTTTTAGTTACTTCTTCTAAGAGAAAGTCACCATCCATGTAATCAATTAAAGTATAACACCCAATAATATATCCTTCCACCGGTTTAGTTTCATATAGAATGAAATCAAGAGAAACTGCGGGAGCCCTCATAAAACTATATTTTTGTGGATCAAACATCATCATCAAATATCTTTTTTAGTTTTTCATCTCTCATATATGTTTTCATATGACTTTCGATTAAGTTAAAATCAAACATAATATATTCATCTGGTTTAGGTAACTCAAACCTTTTTGTAGTAAGTTTTACCTGATATCTAACATAGATAGAATGCTTACCAAAATCATCTGTTTCCTCAACAGAAGTTACTCTTATATAATGAGGTTTTATTGTTCTAAACCTTTCTATAATAATCCTTTCTTCTATAAACCTTATAACCTCATATCTATCCCAACTCTCCGGTATCTGTCCTCTCATTCTCATTTAATATTTCGGTTATTTTATTATCTCTTACACTCTGTAATACTTTAGATAAATACTCTTCCGGAGACATAATACCTGTTAATGTATAATTAACACTTTCTATTGAACCTCTTTCATACATCTCAACCGTTTCTAACCATTGCATGTGTAAGATACCAACAAGATCTTCGTTGCTCATCTCACTTTTTATGATGGAGTCAACCAATGAACGAAATGTCCAGCTTTTATTATACCTAGAAAGGTACTTCATATAATGAAGGCAAATTTCATACTTATTCATGATGGTCTACAGATGAGATTGATTTCTGATCCATAATAGACTTCAACTGTGTATAAGAAATCGGGGTGTAATCCCAACCGTTACAACCAGCATCGATTACTTTTCTCTTATAATACCAAGACATATCTGGGTTCTTAGTCATTGACTGATGACAATGACCATGTATATGCCAAGCTCCGTGATGTCCTTTGTTCCAAGAAAGAATAGGATAGTGAGACATTTCAATGTGTTGGTATCCACCTTTAACATCTAAGTCTTTAACCTGTATCTTACCTGCACCCTGAACATCGTCATCTCCCCAAATCTTTTCAAATCGGTTTAGGTTACGAATATCACGATAACGGTCATGGTTGCCCATAAAGAAATGTATTTTACCATTAAGTTGTTCGACAAACCACTTAACGGTAGATGGATGACATCGCATTGAAAGGTCACCTAAATAAAATACTATATCGTCTTCCGCAACAACCCTATTCCAGTTGGATATGAGTGCCTCGTTCATCTCTGAAGTGTCCTTAAAAGGACGACCATCGAAACGAATAACATTATCATGACCTACATGAAAATCAGATATAAAGAATAAGTTTTGTGTTTCAAATTTCATAATACCACAAATGTATAAATAAAATCACAGAGTACCAAAAATTATATATAATAAAAAATATTTTGTTAAAATGAAAAAAATACTCATTTTACTATTTGTACTTCTAAGTACATTCAAGATGGTAGCACAAACTTGTCCTATCTTGAACAGCACCGGTGGAACAGTTAATTGTTCAACTCCTTGTGTTACAATGACATCAGCAGCAACTCCAATCAACGCAACTAGCACATATGCGGTTAGTTCTATTGCTTATGCTCCTTATTCATATACTGCCGGAACCAATGTATCAACTACAACTGATGATATTTACACCACTGGTATATCTATTCCCTTTTGTTTCAACTTTTTTGGAAATAACTATACCACTTTATACATAGGATCAAATGGTAATATCACATTTAACCCTAGTATGTCAGGAGCCTACGACCCATGGGCAATAAGTGGATCTTTACCAGGTTCTAATAGTAATGCCACTTATGATGCAATTATGTCACCATGGTGTGATATTTACCCACCTGGATATACAACATATCCAACTGGTACAGGTACAATTAAATATCAAACAATAGGGACTTCGCCTTGTAGAGCATTTGTCGTATCTTATTATAAATTACAAATGTTCTCTTCTTCTTGTACTGGTGTAGAAACAAGTCAAATTGTTTTATACGAAACATCTAACATTATTGAAATCTATATCGGAGAACACCATAGCTGTTCATCTTGGAATAGCGGTAGAGCAGTTACTGGAATAGAAAATTTAGCTGGTACATTATTCTATACAGCACCCGGTGAAAATGGTACTACATTTACTGTACCAACTACCACACCAGAAGGATGGAGATTTTCACCTTCCGGTACCCCATATACTTGGACTTATACTTGGAGCGGCCCAAGTGGTCCTACAACAGCTACCGTGTGTCCAACAGTAACAACAACATATACCGCAACTGCCACAACAACTACTTCATGTGGTATAGTAACTTTAACTAACCCAACAATAGTAACCGTTACATCAACTCCAATTTCAATAACTGGCCCGACAACCGTTTGTCAAGGAAATACCATTACACTATCAACAACGGGTACTGGCGGAGTGTGGTCAAGTACAAATACAGGTGTAGCTAATGTATCTTTAAGTGGTGTAGTAACTGGTATTTCATCTGGAACATCTATTATTAAATATGTAAATGGTTTATGTTCGGATTCTGTAATGATAACAGTTAATCCTTCATATACATCAACAACAACATCAACTATATGTGATAATCAAACATATACATTTGCGGGAAACACATACAATACATCAGGAACATTTGTAAATCATTTCTATACCGTAAAAGGATGTGATTCTATTCTAACCCTGAATTTAACAGTTAATCCAACTTATAACAACACTATATCAGCAAATATATGCCAAGGAGATACATTTAATTTTGCGGGATATAACTATACATCTGCTGGGTCATATACTCACACCTTTACAACAATAAAAGGATGTGATTCCTTAGTAACACTAAACCTAACAGTTACACCACTACCATCAGTTGATTTTTATGTAAAACCATATGCTTGTATTGGAGATACAGTTACCGTGGCTCTTACATATCATAGTAATGATGTTATAGACTATGTATGGACTTGGCCTTCAAGTACAAACATAATAACGTCCGCTGATCATGGAGGACCATATACCATATTATTTAATAATGGTGGAATATATACTATATCAGTATCCGCAACAAATGGATTATGTACAAAAACATCCCAAGATACTATTAAGATAGGAGACTATCCAGATTCAAGAATAGCCCCTTTCCAAAATAATATTTGCTTTGGTGAAACAGTTATGTTTAGACCTCTAAATATAACTTACATGGATTTTTATAGATGGACACCCTTTAGATTTTTCTATGAATCAGAATCAGAATCTTTATATAATGGAGCTGCTTACGGTGTAATGGACACATCAGGATGGGCTATACTAACAGTAACAACCCCATATGGTTGCCATTCTTCTGATAGTGTTTGGGTTGATGGACATTCTTGTTGCCAACTAACGTTACCATCCGCCTTTTCACCAAATGGAGATGGTAAGAACGATAAGTTTGGACCAATAGGACAATACTATAAGTTACATGAGTTTGTTATAAAGAATAGATTCGGTGAAACAGTTTTTGAAACAGCTAATCCAAGTGAGAAATGGAATGGAACATTCGGTGGAGTTCCTCAAGATTTAGGAACATACTTTTACTTCATTATATATGAATGTGACGGAAAAGAAAGACTACAGAAAGGAGATATAACATTGATAAGATAAAAAAAAAGAGAGACCATATGGTCTCTCTTTTTATTAGAAGAAGTATTGATACTTATCATCCAAAAGGAATGACAACTTCAAGTCTCGTAACGCAACTTCATCCAATGTAGTAAAATCTCCCCAAACAACATATTCAAAATGATCCTCATTTCTCCAAATATTCTCATGAATAGACTGTTGTTTACCTTCCACCATTATCCACTCTTTTTTAGAGTTCCTAAAAACAATAACGTTTCCGATTTTTAGATCTGTCTCAAATGATTCCAAATGAGTTTTTGGAATGAGGAAACATGACTTATCCCTACCAGATTGATAGAAAGAGTCATAATGATGAGACTTACCATTAACATAAAGGTTAATCCCATCGCTTGGTTCAATAAAAATTCCATCTTTCATCATTAAACAAAATTATAAATAATAAATGATAAATCAAAATTAATATATACTTATATGAAATGGATTAAAAAATACGAAACATTCGTCAATGACGATAACAGAGGTGACGAAGGAAGTTATCCTAAATCTGACGCTTTAGATAAGCAAAAAGCAACTGAGTATGTTGATAAAGTTCTTTATAGTACTAACTATAAAGATATAATGGATGATCTTAAAATAGAACCACCCAAAGATTTAGAAGGCAAAGATATGGATAAGTACTTTGATGACGAAATAAGAGAGAAAGCCATTGAATACTACGCTAAACACGGTGTTCCAGGTGAAGTAAATATGGAAACTTATCCAGTAAGTGGAGGTGACGGAATTCCAAGAACTAACAATGTTGGCGGAACTAGCCATACAGCCTCATTTAGAATAGGTGAGAATAAAGTTAATTTTGATCATGAGATAGAAATATCTGATGATGAAATGAGACAATTCGCCAAAGAAGAACCTTTACAAGATTTAATCAGAAGCGGTAAAGTAAAACTAACCAATAAGAAAGTACATTTTAATAAAAAAGATCAAGAAACAATTGATACCCTAGATATGTATTTAGAAATCGATAAAAACACATTAAAATCTGATACAGATGAAACACATTAAATCAGTAAATGAACTATTTGGAATAGGAGATAGATTAAGATCTAAATTCAATAAAGACGAAGGTGTGGCTAAGGAAATCTTACTCATGATAAAATCATCTTTGTATATAGAAGAAGATAAGGATGATAAAATACACACCTTTAAATTTAGTATTGATGGATTTAATATAAAATCAGAAAGAGAAACTATTCGATCCGGTGGTGTTGGTGAAAGTAAAGTAAACGAAGAGGGTCCACATTCTATAACTACAATTGTGTATAGCCTATACATTGACGATAGAAAGTTAAAATCTTCAGACTATATAAATAAAAAAATTTGGAAAAAACTAGAATCTATTATTGAATCACAATCCCCAATATCTGATTTTAGAAAAGCATATAGAACAAGATGAATCACATTAAATCAGTAAATGAACTATTTGGAATCAATACCTTTTTCAGAAAGAAATTTAACTCTGATGAAGATATAGCGATGGATATTTTAAATAGAGTTAAATCTAAAAAATATACTATAGTAGATCCAACCGGTCCTGATTTAGATCCTTGGTCAATACTACAACCAAAATACCAATTCAAAATAGATGACTGGGTAATAAGTATTCAAGAACATTATAATCCAATGGGTTCATCTGATTATGTTCTCCTAGTAGATTCAAAGATTATAAAGTGTTCTAGGTATATCTCAAAAAAAATACATGAGTACTGCCAAAAAAACTGGTCACAACTAACAAGACCCATTCAAAGACAAGAAATGGAAGAAGAATATGACCCAGTAGATGACTACCGAAAAGCATTTAGAACAAAAAAAAGAAGATAATCACTTCTTAATCCTATTCTTTAAGTTATCCCACAAAATTTGATGAATATCATCTATCTGGTCATATCTTATTCTTATTAAATCAATATAGTTGTCCTCACAATAATCCGACTTTATCTTATCATTTATTTTGATAGACTCAAATGCCTTCATCCCACCAAAAAATTCCATCGGTTGAAAATGCTGTTTTCCATCAAACTCAATACACGTCCTCATAGATGGAATATAGAAATCAAATGGTAATTCAAACTTATTCCTACAATCCGGAAATTTCTTTTGTCTATCAAAATTTATATTCCACTTCTTTAAGAATTTCGATACTTCCTTTTCGCCCTTAGACTCACTACAATTTGGACAACCACTACCTTGTAAGTGAGATAATGGGATTTGATTAAAGTCACCATGTATTAGACACGTTATTATAACTTTTACTTGATTCTTTTTATATTCAGTTTTATCATAGTTATACTTAAACTCATGAACTCTATTTGACTCCTCAATAAATTGTTCTGTTGTTTTTCTAAGATTTAATTTCTCCGGAGCATGTATTAGATGACACTCTGGAATCTGATTATATAAAACCCCATTATGTATAATCTTAACTTTAGTTTTACAATCAACATATTCTACTAAAGAATAATCATACTTATCTCCCCACTTATCCCTTGATTTCTTCTTAAAGTATTCAAGATTCATATGCTCTTCCGGTGATAATTTTCTTAAATGTGAAATAGCCACCTGTTCAAATACAATACCATCATATATGATTTTAACTTTATTTAATGCCCCAGTATATTCAGATAACGAATAATCATACTTATCACCCCATACTTCCTTTGCCTCTGATATAAATTGTTCTGTTGTTTTGGTCGGTGTATTCTTTTCCGGACACCTACCCAATAAAATATGTTTAACAACTTTTTGTTTGTAAGAAACTCCTTGATATACAATATCAATAGTATTATTTGATAATACCTTATCTGGTAAATTTGGATACTGATATTTATACCCATGAACGTCTCTCGCTCTATCTAAAAATTCTTGTTTAGTCATAAAGTATATATAAAAAATATATTCCCCCCTTTGATTTTTTATAAAGGGTTTTTTAAAAAAAGTATAAAAGGGGGGAACGATTTCTTTATATATAATTAAAAATAAGAAATATATAAAATGGCAAAAGCAACTAAAGAAGTTAAAAAGTTCGAATTCAGTAAAGTCGGGTCTATAATAGATAATATAGCAAAGAGTATTCCAATTTTAGTTGAGAAGGAAATAAAAGAAAAGACATTCATAACTACTGGTGTTTATCTAGTAGACGCAGCAATGTCTGGTAGATTACTAGGTGGAGGTATAGCAACTAATAGAATTTCAGTATTTGCGGGTGAGTCCGGAGCAGGTAAGTCATTTATGTGTTATTCATGTGCTAAAAATGCCCAAAAAATGGGATACTCTGTTATCTATATTGATACAGAACAAGCTATTGATCTGGAAGATTTACCAAAATTTGGGGTAGATAACTCACTTGAAAAATTCAGACTCATTCGTTCTAATAAAGTGGAGGATGTTAATATGTTATTAACTCAATTGGTGGATGACTTAAAGACTCAAAAATTAGAAGGATATGAATTACCAAAATTAATGATAGTAATAGACTCACTCGGTCAGATGGCGTCTAATAAAGAAAAAGCAGACTTATTAAAAGGAGATATCAAACAGGATATGACAAAAGCAAAAGCATTGGGATCCCTTTTTAGAAGCATAAATACTGACTTGGGATATTTAGATATTCCACTTTTAGTAGCCAACCATACCTATCTAACACTCGACATGTATCCCAAATCCGTCATGAAAGGCGGGAATGGTCTCCTATATTCAGCTTCAGTTATAGGTATGATGTCTAAGTCTCAGTTAAAAACTGGTGAGGAAGATGATATGGATCTGGGATCATCTGGTATTACAGTTCTATTTAAAACACAAAAGTCAAGATTAGCAAAACCAAAGAAAATCCGTTTTGATATATCATTCGCACATGGTATGAATCCTTATACAGGTCTTGATGCTTTCTGTCGTCCAGAATATTTTAGTCAAATTGGTATTGCTTGTGGTAAGATGGAAGTTGATAAATCAACTGGTGAGATGACGTTTAAACCGGGTGGAAATCGTTGGTATGTATCACATTTAGATAAATCATTTACGACTAAGAATTTATTTACTCCACAAATATTCACTATGGATATTTTGAAGAAAATGGAACCGATTGTTAATGATTACTTTAGATTCAAATCTTTAGATGAAATCGAACAAGTTGAAAAGGAATTTAATTCTATAGTTGGTGATGACGAACTAGATGAAAATGGATTCTCTGATGAAATAAGTGCTGATGATTTATTCAGTTAATAAATAAAAAATAATATACAATAAATCAAACAATCTTTAGACCATGAAACAACGAATTTTAAACATTTTAAGGGAAAGAAATCTTGATACTAAGAGATTTAATGTAGAGATTTTATATAAGGCTGGTATCAACAATATAGTTGATAATATAGAGTTCTATATAGACAAACCTTATACGTGTGAGTCTGTCCTAGAAGAACTGTTTAAACGAGGAGTTTTGGAACAAATTGAAAAGACCCAATCAAGATTATGATTGGGTCTTTTTTTCCCTTGTTGTTCTAAGTGTTCTTATATAGAAGAACCACTGTCCTGAAAATAAAAATATAGATCCCATCAATCCAAGTATTGGAATCTTGATAAGAACACCAAGTATGTTAAAAACCATAGAACCAAACAGTAGAGGGAAATATATCTTTTTATAGTTTTTGGATGTAGATAAATCTTCCACAATCGATCTAATACTCTTTTTATTCAAAAGGTTATTTAACGATTCATCTCTTTTACATGGAACACATAATTCCCTATTTATACCTTCTTTCTCCCAAAGATTTATTGCTCTTTGTGGGTCATCACTTGTATCAAATATATCTTCATTACAATGATAACATATTAATCCCTTTTCTAGGGATCCTTGAATAAAATCACGTTTCTTCATCATTCTCATATACCTGAAAATAAAATAGAAACTACCTAAAGTAAAAAACTGAATTATCATAGGAATAATCATGGATATATAAATCGTTTAGGCACAACAGTAGTTATCTTAACAAATTGTCCATCACCAAGTGGATCTAGATCTAGAATCTCTCCTTCTGGTCTTTGAGATCGCATCACATGAAAGGTAACTTTGTCTCCTTTCCGGAGATTTTGGCGAAATACATTAGCCATTTTTTCATTCTTGATTAGCTTAATAAAAAATCGAATACTGAAAAATACTCCTACAATAGTGAGTAGATAAATTATTGTGTTTATCATTTTACATTCCTTTTAATAGTTGTGTGAGTTTTGAGTCACGAATATCTTGTTTAGAAGCAATACGTTTGTAACATTCTGGTCCGAACCCGGTTTCTACTGATTCCGGTACAGTCAGTTGTTTACCACATTTACCACAACGACCATCGTGGTAGATTTCAATCAAGTTACTTAATGTGTTTGTTGCTAACTTAGCAATAACAAACTGAAATACTTTAACCGACTGAGCTTCCGCACTTATTCTAGCTTTAGGGGAGTGTTTAAACTGTCCGTTCCTATATGTACCAAAAAAGGTATATGTATCTGGACTTGTTAAAACATTGATAAAGTAAATGTCGTCAGTCTTGTGTTTAACAACTTTATATGTGAAACGGTTTGAAGTGTTGGTATTAAGAAACGTAACAAATGACTTACCACCAAAGATAAATTTAAGACCCATTTCGTGTTTTATAATACCGCTCATATTTGATTGTTTTGTTACACAAAGATACGACAATTTTGGTAAATAATAAAATTATTTTTCCCTCTCCAAACCCGTTCCCATACAGGAAGAACACTTTGGAATTTTACCATTAATTGTTGTATCATAATAACCACTGCCATTACAGGCTATACATTTGATTAGTTTTTTTCCGTGATTTTTCTGATACTTTTCAGTTCGTATTTTCTTACGTTCAATCCAATCCATATACAAAAATATGTAAAATATTTGAAAGGAGAAAACAAATTTTAAATAGATACTATTATGAATATAATAGGAATAGATCCCAGTTTAATCTCAACTGGTTTAGTAGTAAATGGTAAAATTTTTAACTATTGTCGTGAAAGTGACGCAAATAATAAAAGTGGACTTAGTAAATGGTTTAAACTTTGTGAAGGAAAAATGGAGTTAAGATATATTACTTACCGTCATTTTGAAAACTATTCAGAAGGTGAACTAACTAAATTAAAAGATTATGACTTAATCACTGATATGATTATCAGTGATATATTAGAAAATATAGATAAGGATCAAGAAACTAAAGTCGGTATTGAAGGATTTTCTTTTGGTTCTTCTGCTGGAGATCTAATAGATTTGGTGGCATTTTCAACTTTATTAAGAAAGAAGTTATGGGATTATGTTACTAAAGACATATTAGTTTTATCACCTTCTTCACTAAAACAAGAAGCTTGTAAACTTACTTACAAACCAATTAACATAGGTAAGAAGAAAGAAAAGTGGGTTTATAAAAATAATGATGGGGTTGCTGGTGGTAACTTTACAAAGAGAGAGATGTTTTTAGCAATAGTTGATAATGATGAACTAGTAGACGAGTGGGTTAACTTATGTAGAAATTTAAAATCTGATATAATGTCGCTCTCGAAAGTCCCTAAGCCATTTGAAGATATAAATGATGCAAGGATTTTGTATAATATCCTCGACAGGAGTTGGAACTTTTAATATATACTTTATGATAAAAAATGAAACAATAAAATTAAAAGTATCGTCAGGTTTAAAACAAAATTATTCCAATTTAGGATATGATTTAAGTAAAAAAGAGGTTGAATTTAAAATTGTAGATTTAAAAGAGGTATCAAACCAAAAAATAGATGTTATTTGTGATTTATGTAAAAATGAATATAATATTCAATATGCTAAATATGTAAAAAATATTAAAAGAAATAGTTTTTATTCATGTAAGGAATGTGGATTATTAAAAAGAACCGAAATGATGAAGAAAAATAATTTATCTTTAAATTCAAATTGGCAAGAAAAAAAGAAACAAACTTTTATTAAAAATTATGGTGTTGATAATCCTTCTAAATCACAAAGTATAAAAGATAAAAAAATAGAAACATGTTTAAAAAATTACGGTGTTAAAAACGGTCTTAAATTAAGAGATAAAGTTAAAAACGGTATGTTAAATAAATATGGATTTGAGTTTCCTTTACAATCAGATGTTATAAAAAATAAAATGTATGAGGATTTATTATTCAAATATGGTGTTAATAATGTTTCAAAATTATTAGATATAAAAAAGAAGAAAGAAGAGACTTGTTTTAAAAACTATGGTGTTAAAAATCCTAGTCAGAATAAAGAAATATCCAATAAACAAATCATTGCATATAAAGAGAACTATTTGGAAAAATATGGTGTGGAACATCCAATGCAAAGAAAAGAGATTTTTGAAAAGATGTTATTATCGGCTTATAAGATAACCTATTATAATGAAGAATTATTTAGTCAGGGAACATATGAATTAGATTTTTTGAATTATTGTCAAGAAAGTAATATTATAGATTTAGTTTCAAATGGTCCTTCATTAGAATATGAATTAAATGGTAAAAAACATGTTTATCATGCAGATTTTTATATAGAAAAATATAATTTGATAATTGAGGTTAAATCTAATTATACATACAGTGTTGATTTAGACAAAAATTTAGCCAAAGAAAAATATTCAAAATTAAATGGTTATAATTTTTTATTCATAATAGATAAAAATTATAATACAATAAAAAATTGTAACCTATAAGTATTCATTCTTCAAAAAGTCATATAACTCGGTTTCATCATCACAGATAAAGTAATCATTTTGCCCCCATTTATCTGTCCTTATTACAGTAAACCATAGGTCGTCTAACTTCACCACTTCGGTGGAGTTATTATCAGTCCATATTTCGAGAAAATCGGAATTAAAAGACCAACGAATATATTGTCTTTTCTTTCTATCCATTAAAATTTCAATAATCTTTTTCCTTTCAACAGAAAGGAAATCATCCATTATGTGATTTCTTTTCTTATCCATAAAGGAAACTTGATTTACTTTCGTAGCTTTTCTTGACTCATTAAACCTCTTTATTCTCATAAAACTATATATTAAAAATAGATATAAGTATTATGAAAAAAAGTAAATTAAAGAAAATAATCGAAGAAACAATCAGTGAGTACAATAAAAGTACAGAAAATACCTCACCCTATACCACCAGTAATAAATACCTGACAGTCTCTAACCCTACTACATATGAAGATCCTATGAGTTATTATGATGAAGAAATATCTGAGAACTTCTATAAGTTTGCTATTAGAGCTGGTAAAGCAACCGATAAGTTTACCACATCTACTTCATCGGAAAGGATGACCATTACTGGACACATAGGCAATGATACAATAGATATTATAATCCATAAAAAAGGATTTAGAATAAATCGATATAACTCAAGTGGAATGTTCACACTTGGAAACACTCCAGTTAAACATCCACTATCATATAATGACGATAAAATGTTTGATAGACTTAGTCCTTTTTTAAATTCTATTAAACAAGAGTCACATAGGGAAGCTTTTCTTAATGAGATTGATGAAATATGTATATCTACTAAACTATCCAGAGAATCTAATTTAGAAGAACTTCTAAACAATGAAAATAATGATGATAAATGTTAATCAATGAAATAACTATTAAAGGGTTTAAATCCTTTGGAAATAACGAACAAACCATTAAACTAAACACTGAAAAGGGAGAACTTATTCTTTTAACCGGATCTAATGGTAATGGTAAAAGCTTAATCCCATCGACCACAATAGAGGTTAATATTCCAATAGAATTATTTACTCTACAAGATCTTTTATATTTTTTGGAAGTAATGGGAGAGGAAAGTTCATATATTTTATATATAAAAGAAAAAAACATAAAATTATATGAAGAATATATCAAATATAGAGATAAATAAAAAGCAATTGGAAAATTACTTGATGGAGTTCCACCCATCAAAAATATATTTCTATAATTCCATGTTTGTTGAAGATGATTTTACGGTTGGTAAATTTGTTTTTATAAGATTAATGAAATCGAAAATTAATATGCCTAAAATAGGTAAATCATCAATAAATTATTGGATAGCTAGGGGTTGGGATGAATATGAAGCTGAACTAAAAAGAACTAAACCAATTGTTGGTAATAAATCACCTATGAGAATAGAGTATTGGGTATCAAAAGGATTTTCTATAGAAGAGGCAAATAAAAAAATAAAATCCCAAAGAAAAACAAATTTGGAATATTGGACTTCGAGGGGTTTTTCTGTTGAAGAATCAAATCTTAAAATAAAAGAATTTCAATCTGAAAATAGCTTCAAACGCGGTGTTAAATATCGAGAAGATGAAAAGTTTAGAAATATAATCAAATCAAAACAACCTACAAATATTGAATATTGGTTAAGTTCTGGATTTTCGATCGAAGAAGCAAAAAATAAACTATCTGAACGACAACACACATTTTCTTTAGAAAAATGTGTTTCTAAGTATGGAAAAGAACAAGGGTTAATAGTCTGGAGAAATAGACAAGAAAAATGGTTACAATCTCTATATAAATCTAATTACAATGGTAAAGATGGTAAGGACTCTAAATCTATAGATTACTTTAAAAAAAATTATGGGGATAATTGGGTAGAAAAATTTATAGATTGTCAATCTATAAAGAATAAAGAATTTGTTAAATTTTTACTCAAATTTAAAAATTATATGGATTTGATCGATTATTTAATCAATAAGAAATATTCATTTGGTGATATTTTTCTTAAAATTCATAATAGATTAATTCCTGAGTTTTACAATATCGAATATATTGATCTACATAAATATCTAATATCGAAATTTCCATTCTATAAAAAAGGAAATAGTATTGACTATTATATCCATAAATATGGAGAAGATTGGCCATCAAAATTTATTGAAGAAACCTCATTTAAAGATAAAAATGAGATTTATGATATGTTAAAATTTAACACATATACACAATTGGTAGATTTCTTAGTTAGTAAAAACCTTTCCATTACCGAAATAACATTGAAGATTCAAAATAAAATTATACAAACATACTATAATTGTACTATAGAAGACATGCTTAATTATTTAATGTCCCTTTCTATTTATATAAAATCAAAATATGGAAATATGAGATATTTTAATAATCATCTTTGTAGAAGTGATTCTGAGTTTATAATAGCTAGATTTTTAGTTGAAAATAATATTGAATACAAATATGAAAAAAAATATCCTAATTCAAATTACAAATGTGATTTTTTTATACCAATATTAGATTGCTATGTAGAATATATGGGAATGTTCAACAACATTGAATATAAGAACAAGTATAAAAGAAAGAAAACCTTATGTGTTAGTGGTAATCTTAAACATATATATTCTTCTTCGGTAGAAGAAATTAAAAATTATTTGAAAAATGAAATTGAAAATATCACTTAATGAGTTAAATAACTTACAATCTAAATTTAGTATTTTAAAAAAATATAATGTTGAAGTAGATACAAAAAATGGATATAAGTCGATTAAAAATATCGGAATAACATCTCCGAATTCATGTAAGATAAATATTAAAACAGAAAAATTTGAAATAACTGGATCACCAACACATAGAGTAATTAGAAACAATAGTTGGACTTTTTTGGAAGATTTAAATATAGGTGACAAAATTTTAACAAAAGATGGATATCAAAAATTAAATTCTATAAATCATGACCCGAACATAGAGGATCTATGGGATATAGAAGTGGATGGAGAAGAATATTATTCTAATGGTATAGTAAGTCATAACTCATCTTTTATTGAAAGTTTTGAGTATGTACTTTACGGGCGCGTAAAGTCAATGAAGAAGAAAAAGTGGGCTACTCTATCTACTCTACCTAATCGTATTAATAACGAGTTACAAAATAAAATCAAATTCAAATCCAATGGAAGTGAGGTGGAAGTTGTGCGTGGTATTAATCCAAGTACACTCAAGTTAATCGAAAACGGAATTGAAAATGATAGGGCGGGTAAAGCTAATATAGATGAAAAGATTGAAAACTATATTGGAATGGATATTGAAACCTTCAAATCTTTTATATCTATGTCTATTAATGACTTCAAAAACTTTATTAGCTTATCTAATGAGGAGAAACAACTGTTATTAGATAAGTTATTTAATCTTGAAGTTATTAATATCTTAAACCAGATACTAAAAGACTTAGCTAAAGCTAATAAGATACAAATGACTAAATACGATTCAGAAATATCTACATTAGATGACTCTATTGAATCTATAAGAAGGTCTATCGAAAAAGCTCTTGAAAAAGAAAAGTTAAATATCCAATCCGAGATCGATCAAATTAAGACGGATATGGAGTCTAAGAAAGATGAATATCAAGCTTTGAAGGAAAGAGTTGAAAAGATAAAACAAAAGGAATCTGAACTTAAATCTGAAATGGATAAGGAAAGAGAACAGTTTATTACTATAAATGGTGAGATTAAGTCTGCTCAAAAAGATATTGATCTTTATGATTCTGGTAAATGTCCTACTTGTGGCACTGATTTTGACAACGATCACTTTCATAATCTAAAAGATGTCTTATTGGAAAAAAAGAAGTCATTAGAAGGTATTAGAACCGAAATAGAGACTACTATTAAATCTATTAGAGAGAAACAAGCAAAGCTTCAAGAAATGTCTGATAAGACTAATAAAGCTTTTAATGATATTACTTACTTATTAAAGAGTTATAAATCCCAACTTGAGAAGTTACAAACTCAAAAAGATAGAGAATCGGGTAAGTCAGTTGATATGTCTGAGTTTGAAGATACCATTAAAGAACTAAGTGAAAAGAAGTCTATTAGTATTGATTATTCAACTGTTTGTAAGGAAAAAGAAGTTTATTATAAAGAGTTAACTAAAGTCTTTGGAGAAGATGGTGTTAAACGTAGTATTATATCTGGTATTATTAAACCTATTAACTTCTTTATTAGTGAGAATATTAAGAAAATGAGGTTACCATTTCAAGTGGAATTGGATGAAACATTTACGGCTCAGATTAAGAACTTTGGAAATATAGTGGATCATGATACATTAAGTTGCGGAGAAACAAAGAAAATAAACATATCTATACTCATTGCATACCTAAAATTAATAAGGACAAAGAAACATATTAATATACTCTTCTTGGATGAGATTTTTTCTTCCATAGATATTGAGGGATGTGAAGATATACTTAATTTGTTAAAATCTTTTGCTAATGATTATAATATTAATATATTTGTAGTACATCACGCTATTTTAAATCAGGAGTTATTTGATAGAATATTGAATATTAACAAAGAAGTATTCACTACTATCAATGAATATGTAACTACTGAAGGTAGAGATTTAAGATTAGAAACACTTTTTCAATAATGGAAATAATAGATAAATTTATAAGTCTAAATTAAATTAAATAGATTATTATATGAGTAAAACAACAACTATAAATATCTCAGGTCTTACATATTCACTCACTATTTCTCCACCAAATCTTTTAGAAGATTCTTCTAAGATGAATGAAGAAGACATACTAGATATGTTGTGTAAAGTACCTATTACTACTTTACAGGAAATTCGTGATATTTATTTGGAAAAGAATAAATGTGTTAAAGAAATGCAGTTTCAAAAAGCTGCAGAGTTACGTGATAAAGAAAAAATGATCTATGAGAAAAATGGACTACCAATTAATTTAAGACTTCATGAAATGAAAGATCTATTAGAAACTATTCGGGAACGTCAAATAAATACTATTATAAGTGAATAATTTGGATAAAATACCTTTAGAAACTATTGAGTACTATCTTTTTCTAAAGTTGAAAAAACGTGAATCAGTTAAAAGTCAGAGGTATAAAGAAGCTGCTAAACTCAGAGAAAAAGAGATAGAAATAATAAGAATTTATCCTGATATAGATGTAGATTGGCAATATAGTGAGAATCTTAAAGATTATTGTATCAAGCGTAGGCGTGACGAAAAGATAAATACTATTATAGATGAAAACTAAATCTTTTAATATAGGTGATTGGGTAGTACATACTCATATAAGTGGTAAAAAGTTCAAAGTAGTTGAACAGGTTACTCCTTCACACTATATCATACAAGATACTGAAACAAAACAAACTTTTCTAGAACCAGTGAATCATTTACTTGATTTAATCGATTCAAGAGATAGTTTAATAAATTTTATTTTAGATGAAAAGAAAATCGATTATTAAGTTTATAATCATATTCATACTTTCTTTTATAGTAATGGAAGGTATAGAAAGGTTATTAGAGAATATATTTCATATAGATCTTAACAATCTCAAATGGGGATGGTTAGGCCTTATGATACTATATGGATTTAAATTCCATATATTTTGTTGTTTATTACCCGCAATTTTTGCATCCTATAAATGCCGTCACAAAAAATGTAAACACGAACACTGTGAAACCAATACTAATAAATGAATACAAACGTCCCGGTATATCATCATTAGAAAGAGATATTACTATTAAAAAACTATTAAATATATGAACTTAAATAGAAATCACGGATCTACGGGTGATAAAATCATAATAAAAGAAACAGGAGAGGAAAATACTATTCAAGATTCTTATGGGGTTGCTACTTATAATGTAAGTTTTACTTATAATTTTGACGATATACCTGATATGGATATGGAAGGAGAAACTATGACATTTACACACCATGATATTAAGCCAGAAGGTTGGTATTATACCACCAAAGATGGTAAAGAATACCATGAAGATAAACTTATAATAGGCAAAGACAATATAAGAGATTATAAAATAAATCAAATCAATAATGGACTTTAATAAGAACTACTATCTTACTCTAGGTGTAAGTCATACTTCTACCGAAAGGGAGATTAAGAAATCATACTATAAGCTATCATTTACCCTCCACCCAGATAAAGGTGGAGATCCTATCCTATTTGGTGAAATAACAGAAGCATATGATATCTTAACATCTGATAAAAAACAGGAATATGATAGAAGAAGTAGATGGGGTTCTAACTATGATGAATCATCAGAAATATTAAACTATGAGTTTAATAATAACGCCAAGACTTGGGATGAAGAAAAACTAAAATCTTGGATTGATAAGAATCAGTTAAACATTCTACACTATGTTGATGAAAAATTTGACGGTTCTGTTGAATATGAAAGATGGGTTATCTGTAAAACTTGTGGTGGTGATGGTAGGGATATAACTTCTAAGATAGAAATTAGGGATACTGAAGGCAATGTTAGATACTTTGATGGATCTGACGGATGTGATTTCTGTGAAGGTTCCGGAAAGAACTGGAATGGTGACCCGTGTTACTTCTGTGGTGGTAAAGGACAAGTGGGATGGACTGATTGTAAGTCTTGTAAAGGTCAAAAAAGGATTTTAGGTAAGCAAAAATTGTCCGGTATAAAAATACCGGACGGTGAGAAAGCTTTTCAAGTTGAATATATGGGACACTTTTCTGTGGATGAACATGGAAAAGTTGGTCACTTATGGGTTATCAAAAAGTAGGAGCTGATAAATATGTAGTCCATGTGGTTGTTGTTGTCCCTAAAGTTGAACCACCAACTGAACCTGCTCCACTTGATACAACCCCAGAGGAATCAATAACAATATCTACTGTACCAATGAAACTAAATGCTCCACTACCATAATCAATATGTGGAGCAACTGCTGAGTATGGTGTTTTAATAGCCATATCAATAGCTAATGAAGTATTCGCATACTCATCATAAGCAACAAAATATTGGAAGAATGGAATCATATCTACTTCATAGAATGATAAGTTATCCATCTGAATTGTAAGTGGATAATAATCAGCTGGTGATGTTGCTATACCACCACCGACAAACATCATTGATAAAGAGTGTTTGTTATAAAAATACTCTCTCTTTATAGGATCTGAACTATACACTGGATTAGCAATTAACTGACTTATAGACCAAGTAGCTGGGAATGAAAGTGTGTTAATAGCAGGTGGATAGAAAGAAGGACTATTATGTACACTCCTAGCGTGATTATATCCACCCGGAACAGGATCCGGTCCGGTAAATCCTTTGAAACTTATCAAATTATACTCCATCATAGAATACCTTTTAACTGGTATATTGGTAGTATTTGAATTTTTCAATATTGTATAAGTCTGTATTGCAGAAGATGGCCAAGCAGTCGCCCCACCGGTGCTATATACCTCCGCATGTGTACTTGATATATATTTTAAAGTATTATCTGTATTCTCTAGGACAAAATCTTCTGGATATAAACTCCAAGACCCATAAATACCAAGATCTAAAACTGAAACCCCAGTCGACCCTTGTGCCCACGATTGTATATCCCATCCGTCGTTATAGAAGTTATCTAAACCAAGTGAATGTATACTTTTACTAAAGAGGTTATTAAAGCTTCCTTCTGGTAAATAATTATCATACTTTGTCCACTTGACACCTAAACTATAATCCTTACTACTAGTATCATATCCATTCCTAAACGTTGATAAGCTAGATAAAACATCGTATGTAATTAAACCATTAAGATTTGGTTTACTACTAACACCATTAATAGAATAATAACCAGTACCTTGCTCCCAATAGATAGTATCTTGATACAAATTAGATTGTGAATCAGCTGTATAATTTACATCAATCCAAGATTCGTATAAGAAGTTATAAGGATCAGCTATATTTCTATCTATAAATGTAAAGTTTTGTATTACACCAGTATTATATGAAGGTAATGTAAGACTAGCTGGTACATTATTTGAAATGTAATGACCTCCATTAAACTTACCATCAATCCAGTGAGTGTCCTGCATCTCTGTTATGTTTGGATAACCTTGGAATAATCCAGTATTCCATACTCCTCTAAAATAACCATTCAAGAACGCTCCAGACAACCAAACATTTTTAGTTACATATATAAGGTGATATGATGAGTCTTTAACAATTTGTCTTAATGGGAAGTTTGTAGTTAAACTTACTTTAAGGTAACCATTAGGCCAATCAGTTGAAACTGTGTTATTAATATCTACTATTGTATAGTAATCTTTTATAAGAACTCTACTACCATTTATATTAATACCAACAATATTTCCGATGGATACTTTATCACCTATGGATAAACTATTCATAGAACCTAACGAAACTAAGGTTATGATCCAGTTCTTTTTCCAAGCAGTTGACGTGTCCGTTTGATATGTCATACTTTGATTAACATCACTAAATATTAATGTATCACTTGTTCCAAACCAATCAGAAGCCCTATATCCATTATTCCAAACACCATTCTCCCAAATTCCAGATTGGAAAACACCATTACCATAAGCAATACTTACGACATTACCATCAGACGCACCTGCGGTCAAAGCCAAATGATTATCATTTGGTAGAGATACTGTAGATCCAACTATACCATTATATAATGTATTATTATAAGTATCATGATACTCAGTTAACCTTTCGGTAATCTCTCCCCTTAATAACCTCATTATACCATTGGATGTCTTCTTAATATAAAATTGTTGACCACCCGGAGACGCAAGAGAAGCGTCTGTTGTGTTAATAGTGAATGTTAAGTTATATAACTTTGGATAATAATAATCGTAGTGGTTGGTTATGGTATATGGTACACCAAGATATGAATAACCAGTAGTATTAGTTGTCCAACCCCAATGGTCTGACGATAATGTAAATGTTTGTACACTACCACCATACCCAACTTCAATAGAAACTGTTGGCGTTAACTCAACCGTAACCTGTAATTTAACAGTATAAGTTGTTGCGGTATCGACAAACACACTAGTAGTGGGTCCTCCAGAACTTTTTACAGCATATAACTTACTACTTGGTGGTGTATTTGCCGATGCAGTCGCATTTATATTATAACCATAATACCTATTAGTGGAGTCATATGAAGATGATCCACTCGATGCTGACATAGTACCCCCTTTAGTATAAGCATTTGAATCTGTCACAACACCAGTTGATATAGATGTTGACGTTGTTGCGGTAATATAACTAAATGTAGAACCAATTCTCCAATCTGAACAAGCAAGGTAATCATAGTGTGGAGTCCCCGCAAACCCACTATAATATAATACTCCATAATAAGTTTCATGTGAATAAGTCCAGCTTCCTGTACTACCCAATGAACCCACTGGTATATCAGATAAAATCTGTATAGGAGTCACTGAAGCACTAAATACATTTATTATATGTATTGACGATGTACCTAAGGCATTTGATATATTCAATATCAAATCTTTTTCCCTACCACTCTTCATTATATTAGGAGTAGAATATGTCGATATTAATGTTGAATCATAAGGAGATCCATTCCAGTTACCATTTCTCCAACGACCCCCTTTCCAGTAAATATTATCAGCAGATCCATAATTCCAAAGACCATTATCCCAAATAGCACCAGACATATATCCATCTTGGAATATACCATTTTGCCACTCTGAATAATAGAACGAACCTGAAGCAAATATACCACCAGTCCATACACAAGATTGTGTATTAAACGAAGATCTAGAGAATGAACCAGTAAAGTTTTGATCTATATAAGGATTAAATACCCCACGAGTAAACTGACCATTAGAAAAAGTACCACCTATGAATAATGAATCTTGTATATTACCAAAGTTGTGATTAAACATACCATCCATCCATAAGACATTTGACATATTTACACTTATATTTATCTTCTTCTCATCTACCTTTCTTACCAACTGAGTAAACACTCTTTCTTTAGTCTTAACCTCATACTTTTTATCAGAAACATATCCGGAGTTCCATAAACCATAATACGATGATGTAAATGAGTTAGCAAAATCAAACTCACCTATAGATGATACTGAAGAAGGAGTCGCACTAACTCTACCACTACCTAAGAATGTACCATTGTAGAATAATCCGGTATTCCAAAATCTTCCTTGGAATATACCACCATTAAAGTCACCAGAATACCAAACAGAGTTAGTACCCGTATTAGCATTACCAAATACCCCACCATAGAAACTACCACCTTCCCATCCATAATCAGTTGAATATGTAGAAAAGTTAGTAGGAGATACATTATTATATCCATAATATGATAAGAACTTACCATTAAAGAAGTTACCACCTTTCCATCTAGCTAAGTTGGTAAACTTACCACCATTGAAATCACCATTATACCAAATAGACTGGTTAGTAGATGACGTACCATTACTAGTAAACTCACCTTTGTTAAATTTACCACCATACCAGTAAACTAAACCATCACCACCAACAAGAGCATTCTCTACTATACCATTATTCCAATAACTCACCGTAGCTGAATAAGGAAGAGGAGCAAGTGTACCAAATGTAGTATCAGATAAACTAAGATTATTAGAACCTAATACTCCATTATTCCATATACCACCATACCATGTTGACTTATATAAACGACCATTATTAAAAGTACCATTTAACCAGACTGAGTTATAAAACTCACCTATACTAAATGTACCATTTAACCAAGCTTGATATCTTGATACAGAGTCATAATCAAGAACAATAGAGGATGTTAATCCACTATCATAAAACTTACCACTATTAAATGTACCATTTAACCAATAACTTGATTTAACAACCCCATTACTAAATAAAGGACCATTCCAAATACTATTGAATAGAACACCATTATTCCAAGTTGTGTTTATTACGTGTGACTTATAAATAACACCATCATTAATAGTATTTTTATTGGTACTGAATATAATATTAATAAACCTAAGTATGTTATTATTTGATATTACCAAATTGGTATCAGTATTATCAAATTCATTACTTGATACTATACTATTTACAATACCAGTTTTCTTAAATAAACCAGAACTTATTGTAGAGTTCTTTATGATAAACTTATCAATAGAAGCATAAGTATTATTTTCAGCACCTATTACCTTATAAGATCCCGCACTAGATGTAACCCCCAAAGCAGACATTGTAGTGTCTTGTGGGAACAATCTTAAAGAAACCCAGTAAGGAGCAATAAATGGTGGAAGATGACTATCCAAACCGTTAACTTTATATCTACCATCAAGTGATACACTAAAAGTACCATTTACATATGTAATATTATTTAACCAAACATACTCACCGTTAATAGTATCAAAACTAGGAATAGAATAAGCACTATTCATTGGATCATAGTTTAGTTTAACTATAAATGAATCTAATGAAGTGTATAAAGAAATGTCTAATACATCAGACGTAAGATTCTTAATTTGGTTTTGTTGATAGTTTAAGTTATTACCACTAATCCAATTAGAGTTATTGAAAATACCATCTTTAAAATCAGAGTCATATAAATAAGTATTAGAAAATAAGTTATTAACATCAGATAGATTAATTGGACCTAGGATAGACGACTTATAAACTGGATTACCTGATGTAGAATAGTAATATCCAAAATCACTACAATCAATATCAATTGAATCATATACTTGACTATTTGATACTAATGTATTAACAGTAGTTGTTGTACCAGTAACATAAGTCTTCCATATATTATCCATTTTAGTCTTTAAACTAACTGTTATAGTCTTAGAGCTTAAACTTGAATCAAAATAAGTATCTAAAGTATATCTTGTTTCTATTGGCAAATAAACTTTTTGATCATTTGTTAATGACGATAATACATAATCCTTATTTAGTTTAGTTATATAAAAACTATCACCGGGGATTAACTTAAATAAATCTTTCGCAGATATGTAAAGTTTTAAAATACCTCTTATTGTAGTAGATATATCTGGAGATATACCAGAAATACCAGGATTTGAATCATATGACCATATATCAGCACCTATTACTTGTATACCACTATCAGAGTTATAGTCACTTGTATCAACTGTACTCTTATTAAGTTGACTATTAACTATCTTGGAGTTTACAATATTAGTATTGTTTATATCCGTATTAGTAAATAAACCATTTAATAGACTTGAGTCAGTTATATTACAAAGAGTATACTGTCCTTTCTTAATAGAAACACTAGGTGATTGAGTAATACCAAAGTAAGAATCAAGGGCAGAAAAAGTACTTGATAAACCTATATTACAGTTGTCAAATAACCCATTTAAAAATGTACCACCCTGAACATCAGAATCTATTATAAAGTTATACCCATAACCATTGTTATTTGAAACATCCGATGTTTGAACTGGTTTACCATTTTTTAAATGTGAATAATATGAACGGTCTCCGGTATTAGACTTTGAGTTCATTGAACCCGACTTCCATGTGGCATTTGTTAATATACCAGAATTCCAAGTCGCATTATTCCACGTTGCGACTTTATTCTCACTACCAAATACACCATCATTATGTGTTCCCTTAAATGTACCATATCTAAAATTTAACTTAGATATTATTGGTTGTTTATAAACCGTGTCTATAATCCATTTATTATTAACGTCTTCATATACCAATCTTTGTTTATAATCAGTACCATTGTATGTGAAATCCTCACCAACAATATAAATTCTACCATCGTTTGTATAGTCTGGATTAACACCACCTAATCTATTATCTAAAAATTGAGAAGTAATGTTTACCCATGTATTAGTTGATGAATCATCCCTAACAAAAAAACCTACTCCTATACCACTATAAGATGTGTTTCCACTAAAAGTACCAGAAGAAAATATTATATCATTTGTATATAATGAAGCAGTCAAACTACCATAAGGAACGTTACCAAAGAATTTTGAATACATTCCACTAAATGGAGTAACATTAATAGGAGTTAATATACTATTGATATAATCAAACTGTCTTTGAGAAGAGATATGATTTACTTTAATATATTGCTCAACATCTGTATCTTGAAATGGAAGAACTCCTGTATAATCAATATCCAAGATGATCTTACATCCGTCAACTCCCAATACTTTATATCCAGTTGTATTTGGAGCATATTTATCAACTGATATTAGACTATCAGAGTCATAATTACCATTGATTATAAATACAGTATCACCATAGTTAAAATTAGTATTGATCTCGCTCCAAAACGCAGTTTTTACAAAAGAACCAATATTAACAGGCTCAACATAATTAAGGATCTTTGAACTATAGAACTTACTTTGCTTATTAGCAATAGATTTTAAATAAGTCGTATTTTTAGTTAAAGTCGATGTAGGTATTTTAGATACTATAGGTTTTGAAAATAATGTTGATGCCATTAAAACTTTCTATTCTTTTGATTATATATTAAATGTCTAAGTCCATATGGATTTAATTTCTAATATACTAATATTATATTTTATAGCATTTCTATAAACATGTTCGATTTTTGAAGCCTCCGTAAAAGAATTATATGTTTTTTTTAAAAAAAACATATAATCTTCTAGAGATTTAAACTTTTTTATTTTCTTATCATCATTTATTATACCTAAATCAGAAATATTAAATTTATACCTTTTTAATCTATTGTATAACGAAACATTTTCCGATTTTATTAAAGACATTTTTTTACCAAAAACAAATTCTATTTCTTCACAATCCAACACATCATCAAATTTGATGACAGGTTTATATTCTATAATATCATTTATATTTATACTTAAATTAGTAATTTTATTTATCTCAGGTAATATTTTAATTAGTTGAGTTTTTATATTTCTTTCATAATTTCTATAAATATCATTATTCTCATCTATTATGAATATTTTTAATCCTTTATTCTCACAAATTTTTATTTTTTCAATATCCGGACTAGAGTGAAAATATCTTCCGTCATATTCAAATCCCATTTTATATTCCTCAAAATAACAATCAATTTCTTTTGGGTATATAATTTTTCTATTATTAAAACTACATTCGGTTTTTAGAATTTTTTCTAAAATATCTTTTAACATCAATTGGGGAATACTTTGTTTTTTCTTCCTCATGTGTTTACATATTTCATCATACCATCCATTACGAATGGATGCTGAATAGGAACCAGAATCTAATATATAAAATTCTTGTTTACTGGAATATTTGAGAGCTTCATTCTTAACGAATTCAAAATTTAAATCACGTCCTGATTTTTTACAAAATCTTGATGTTATTAAGTCTTTTTCATCCTTTGTCCTTCTTAAATTTAGCTCTTTTAATTTTCTACAAACAGATCTTTTCGTTTTTTTAAGATAATCAGATATTTCACTATTACTTTTTTGTTTATAATTATTGACTAAATAATCCAAATCACGATCATTCCAATATAATTTTGGGTTTATTTTCCTCTTCATTAATGAGATATACTCTTTTGACTTCCTCAATCCCATTGAATTAGCTTTTCTGACTATACAACCTATATTTTTATTTAATTTTTTTTCCAAGATTATATTATCAATCGAAGAATAATAACTAAGTAAATATTCTTCCTCCTCTTTTAACCACATATTGTTTTTTATTATATATTATTTCCAGAAAGTCATTTTTTAATCCAATATGTCTATGTAGAAATATAATAAAATCTCCAAATTATTTTGGAAGATTAGAGTATTTTTCCTATTTTTGTAGAAATAAAAGTATCTAATGAGTAATTTCAGAGTATCAAAACAAAAAATCGCACTTTTTACACATCCAAACGCAGATGCCCTAATGTTGGGTCGTGTTGGATCATACCAAGTAGTAGTCCAGAAAGGACTTTATAACGATGGTGACGAAGTTATCTTCGCACCGGAAAAGTCTGTACTTACCGGACAACTTAAAACCGAATACGAGAAGTACCTTAGCGGTCCTAACAAAGACCGTGTTAAAGCAGTTCGCCTTCGTGGTGAAATCTCAAGTGGTATTATCATTCCAAACTCTCTTGTACCAAATTTCGATCAGATCAGTCTGGACGAAGATGTTGCTGAACTACTTGGTATTACCAAGTACGAACCACCAATCCCAGCTCAACTTGCTGGTAAGGTTAAATCATTCGATATGCCTTTCATCGGTCATCACGATTGTGAACACGCTGGTGTTTATGTTAACGAACTTATCGATGGTGAAAGGGTAGTCATTACCGAAAAAGTACACGGTTCTCAGTTCATCCTAGCTCATAACCTTGAGACCGGAGAAACTATTGTATCGTCTAAAGGACAACTTAAAAAGGGTTTAGTTCTCGAAGATGCTGAGGGTAACTCTTACTGGGAAGCTGCTAAAAATGACGGATTGGTTAATAAGATTAAGTCTAACTGGTCTGGTATGGGCATTATTCAGGTATTTGGTGAAGTAGTACCTATTCAATCTGGATACTCTTACGGACAAACAAAACCAACAGCTCGTCTATTCGACATTAGGTTCAATGGGGATTCTATCCCTTACGATATGGTTCCGGAAGTATTTAAGACTATGTGGGTCCCTATAGTATTCGATGGTACTCTTACTCTTGATAAGAAAGAAGTGGTTATCTATTCTGATCCAGAAAAGGGTATTCACAAGACAAAGATTGATTACCTTCTTCCAAAAGAAGTAGTTGACCTTTGTAAGGGAATGGAACTTGTGTCTGGTAAGACACTTCATATTCGTGAAGGCGTAGTAATTCGTCCATATATCGATAGGAAAGCTGTTGATGGTACTCCACTTAGGTTGAAGATTATTAACCCAGCCTATAAGGAGACGGGTGATGAGATTTCATAAACATTTAAGTTCTTTTCCAGTTTATATTTTTAATATATACTGGAAAAGAACTTAATATTTATGGAATATGGAATTATATATTACGCATTTTGTATTTGTGAAAACAAATACTACATCGGACAGACAAAAAAAGATCTTAAAATAAGAGAAAGGGAACACATGTACCACTCCAAAAGTGGATCTAAAACTTACTTTCACAGAGCATTACTCAAACATAAATTTGAATTTTCAATACTAGAGACAATAGATGGTGAAAATATTTTCGAATTATTAAACGAAAGAGAAAAATATTGGATTGACTACTATAGATCAAGTGATCCAATGTATGGATACAATCTTCAAAAAGGTGGTAGAAATAGTACAATTTCATCAAACAAATTAATAAAACATAAACCAGAAACAATTGAAAAAATAAGAAATTCAGTTAGTGGGACAAAAAATCCTATGTACGGTATATCTTTATATAATAAATGGGTTGAATTATATGGCATTGAAGAGGCAGATAAAAAAATGATTGATTATGTTGAGAAACATAAAAAAGTACATGGTGGTAATAAAAATGGAATGTTTGGTAGATCACAAAAAGATGAAACAAAAAAACTCATTAGTGAGAAGGCAAGTTATAGAACCGGTAAAAAAGCTTCTAGATATGTTAGTATAGATGAGGATAAATTGAGAGAAATGATTAATGATGGGTTAACACCCAAACAAATGTCTGTATTAATAAATAAATCAGTTTTTGTTATTAGGAATAGAATAAAAGAACTAAACTTTAGTTGAATTCTTTATATAATTTAAATATGGTAAAGTATGTTAGAAGAAGAAATTAGACTAATGAATCAACTATTTATTGGTCTTCAAAGAAATAATAAAAAGTATGCTAATATAAAATTCTCACCCCATGATGATGGAATGGGAGTTAATATAGATTTTAGTAGATTCTATAAAATAGAAAAAATCAAAAAAATATTAAGTAAAATTTAATGGCAACAAAATCAAAATTTCCACAAAAACTCTGGAATTACAGAGGTCGATACTATAAAACAGAAAGATCATTTCTTGAAGCAGCTAATGAAGCTGATATGAGAGAAGTTGTAATCTATGAGTTTGTAGAATCTGCTAAAGCAGGTGACCTTAAAAAAGGTATTCTAACAACTCGTGAGCGTGATGAACAATTATCTGTATTACTTGATAATAATACCTTGGTTCAGTATTTAACCGATTTTAGAAGTAAACTACAAGAGTTAAAACCAGATGAAAAAAGAACTAAACAAATTGTTAGACTTCTTAAAATGGGTGGAATGACTCAATCCACCGTGAAAACATTGGTTTCACATCATCGTGAATGGTTGATTTATGAGGTTAGTAATACACAGGAATGGTATGAAATCTTAGTTAAGTTTCACAATTTCATGCCTCCAAAAGAGTCAAGAAATGGTAGATATGATTGGACTACAAAAACATACGCTAAAATACCTACACCGATAGAAGCAATTGAAAACTTTAAAAACGCAAAAGAAGTAATAAAAAAACTTAAAAAAACTGAGGTTGTTGTATAAACAACTTCAGTTTTTTTTATACATAGTCTTATATGAAACGAGTATTATGTATAGAAGATTTTTTGATTGAAACGATTGGTAAAACACATTCTTTCCTAAAGGGAGAGAAGTATCACTTTAGACTAGATAGTTTAGAGTTTTTATGTGATGAAGTTATTATGGCTAATATAAATGGTATAATAATGACCCCTTCAACATTTAGAGAAAATTTCATATTTTTAGACGAACACAGAGATAACCAGATAAGCAAAATTTTATGATTAATATAACCTTACCCCCACAACTAAAAGATTTAGAATCCGATATTAGAGATATAAAATTATCAATGGTATTAGGAGAATCCCCAGAATTTACACCAGATCTTAAAAGATTAAGAAAAAAAAATATAATACAGAATCATAAACACTGGAGTATTATTAAGCAATGGAAAGGAAAGGCTGTATTAACCGGCTCAGCAGCTCTTTATGCTTTTGGACTATTAGATAGACTACCAGAAGATATTGACTTCTTGGTTAAAGAAAAACCAGATGTAAAGCTATATCATAACCGATATCCGGGAATGGAAGGAGAGATTGAGTTACTTGGTTATTATCCTAATTATAAATTAGGATATAATGTTGATTTCTTTCCACTGAATAACAGTATAGTGATTGAAAAGGATGGATTTCTATTTCACCACCCATTTGAAATCATTGAAACAAAAGCAAGAATATCATCTTTAAGATCTGGAACACCCAAAAAACAGACTAAAGATATATACGATATAATACATATTTTAACAAAAATAAAACCAGATTATAAACCACCAACCGGCTAATTTTTAACCTTTTAATTTTTTTATATATAATATAAATCATAACTTTACAACATGGGACATTATAGAGAAATATTACCACAAATGGTTACAATAAGTAACAACTCTCGTTTAACTAACGAAGTGGCTAATACTATTGCTGAAAAATTAAGTCCTGAAGAGTTCAAAAAGTTCCAAGACTGGCTTAAACTCGCTGAAACAGAATCCCAATTAAAATCCAATCGTACTAGAATCAACCGTTTTGGTCATCCATGAACATTCTTGTAGCATAAGTAATTTTTTTACCATTTATTAACTAAAAAAATTACAAAAATATGAAACAAGAAATTATACTAGAAATTCGCGCCGGAGAAGGCGGAAGTGACTCTAAACTATTAGTCATAGACACATTAAACATCTACTGTAAATCAGCAAGAAACCAAGGGTTCGATTGTAAAATCTACGAACAAAGAGAAGGTTATGCTTCTATCTGACTAACCGGTGATGGAGTAAATAAGTTTTACAAAAACGAATCAGGATGTCATAGATGGATTCGCATCCCACCTACTGAACGAAACGGTAGAACCCAAACATCTACAATAACAGTTGCTATAACTGATCCAAGCAAAAAGTTTGAATACAAACTTGACCGTTCTAAAGTAACTCGCCAATATACCCGTAGTGGTGGTAAAGGGGGTCAGAACGTCAATAAGGTCGAAACCTGCGTCATATTAACCCATGTCCCTAGTGGAACACAGGTTAAGGTACAAGACACCAGAAATCAAAAGGAAAATGAGTTAATCGCTTGGACAAGACTTGAAGAAAAGTTAAAAGTTGTTGAAGAAGAAAAATTCAATAAAAAAACTTATACTGATAGATATAACCAAATTGGAAACTCTGAAAGGTCAGATAAAAAAAGAACTTTTAGAGTAAAAGAAGATGTGGTTATCGATCATGAGACCGGTAGAACAGCAACTTATAAAGAAATTTGTCGTGGTAAAATTGAGTTACTAAACTAATTCAATTTCAGTCATATAAAATATCTAAATAATAAAATATGGCAACAGGAAATTTACCCTTACCAAAGGAAAGAAATCTTTATCTAAACAAACAAGTAGATCAAGCATCTATGGGAGATTTAACTAAGAACATCCTCGAAATAAATGAGGATGACGAGCATCTTAAAAAGCTTTACGATGTTTATGGTTTAAACTATAAACCAAAGCCAATCAATATTTATATTGACTCCTATGGCGGACTTGTTTATCAGTGTTTTGGTCTATTGTCTGTTATGGAGAAATCAAAAACTCCAATACACACTATAGTAACCGGAGCAGCTATGAGTTGTGGATTTATGATCCTTATTCATGGACACAGAAGATTTGCTCACAAGTATTCAACCCCACTATACCATCAGGTATCAGGTGGAGTGATTGGTACTGTTAAGCAAATGGAAGAAAGATTGGAAGAGTCTAAACGTCTTCAGAAACAGATTGAAAACATGACAATCGAAAAGACTAAAATCACCAGAAAGAAATTGAAAGAAATCTATGATGGTAAAGTTGATTGGTTCATGCCAGCTGAAGAAGCACTCGAGCTCGGAGTGGTGGATGAAATTCTCTAATATATAGAGTATATGTTTATACCCTATTTAGGTGAAAAATCTAAGTTCTCCAATTTTATAATACCAAACATACCTACGGATATTTCAACATTTGTTGAACCTTTCGGAGGAATGTTTGGTATTTTCTTTTGCTTAGATTTATCAAAATATCCCAATACTAATTTCATTTATAACGATATTAATCGCTTAAACTATTTAATTTTTAGTAAATCAAAAGATCCCTATTTCGTAAATAAAATACAAAACGAAAAAGCTAACCCCAAAAGATATTACCAAATCCAAAAAGATTGGAGTATTAACAACTGGACAGATGATGAATGGACTATTAACTGGATAATCTTACTTTGCTGTTCTTATTCGAGATATAAAATACTTGATGGTGAGTGGAGAGGAGATAGTGAGTTTGAAGTATTCAAAATGAAACTCAAATGGAACAATTTCAATTTAGACAAGATTAATGAAGTCTTAAATCAAGACTATCAATCCGTTATAAGTAAGTATGATAGTAAAGAAACTTTATTCTATTTAGATCCACCTTATAAAGAAAGAGAACACTATTATATTAATCATCCATTTACGAATGAATCACATTATGAGTTATCAGAGATATTAAAAAATATTAAAGGTAGATTTGTTTTAAGTTATTACTCTTTTGATGAAATGAAAGAGTGGTATAAAGATTGTAGAATTATTCATAATAATGGTTTAATGGGGACAGAATACTTAATTATGAATTTTTAAATAAAAAGTCCTCTCTTTTGAGAGGACTTTTTTATTAATAGTTAGTTTTAACCCAATCAATCAGTTGTGTTAGATTAGTATAGTTATCTGGATACTTATCCAATAAAGACTCTAAAAACTGTACTCTACCCACTTTATAAGCGTCATTACCATATACTGAATACTCTTCGTGGATTCCCTTTTCCCACTCTAATAAGTTATCGAAATCCCTTTCGACAATAGACATATCAAAACGATTGAAGGTCTCAGCAAGTGGAGTTGATGATTTGTGAGTTTTAGTATCTAAAATAGCATCACGTATATCTAATATATCCTTATTAGACTTATTCTCACAAAGATTCATAAAGAAATCCGCACTTCTTTCCTCGTTATCTGGTCTAGATGGCTCATAAACAATGTCATGAAAAAGAGCAGTTAATGATAACTTCTCCATTTGCTTATCATTAATAGTACCATTAAAGTAACCTTCGTTGATCTGACTTATAATATCATTTAAGTGATTTAAATTGTGGAAACTACGGTGAGATTCATTCCACATGTCAAGCAACATATTAACATTTGCTTTTATAGAGTATTTGTTTAAGATATTTTGTAAATCCATATTATTATTTTATTTTATAAAGTTACGACTTTTATACTATTTAACGAAATATTTACTTAACGCTAACTCAATAGCATTGTGAATATTACCTTCTAACTCCTTATCTTCCTTTTCCGATAGATCTAATTTAAATGGTAGATCAATAGAACACTCTATAGACTTATCTTTTATTTCAATATGAAATACAGCGTCGGGTGTTTGACATGGAGTCTTTACCGCTTCAGATAGAGAACTAAATTTCTTCATTTATTTAAATTCATTTTTTATAATACCTTTATCAGTTAAAAACTGAAGTAGTCCTTCAAATTGGTCACATCTATATAAATGCTTCCAATCTTTTTCACTATCAAAATATATCACCCAGAACCAATCATCTTCTGTTTTGGTTATTAGATATCTAATATCAAAACCACTACGTTTATAAATCTCAAAATAATCTAAAACCCCATATATCTCAGATGGATACTTATTATATCCAGATTTAGGACTCTCCATTATATTTGGGTTATTAACCATAAGACTATTTAATATATCAATTTCCGTTTTTCTAAAATTTGCTACTGGTTTGTGTTCCTTAACAATCAACTTACCAGAACGATCTTTAAAAGGTTCTCCAAATCTATCTAACGCCACATTTTTATAATACTCACTCCATTCTATTTCTTTATATAAAGTTTCACTAGAATCTAAATAACTATCAAATAATCTTAAATGTTTCATTTATTTAAATTCATTTTTATCACTCGATAAATAAAAATCATCAGATTTATAATACTTATCATATACCTCCATTAGTTTATCTAATGTTACAGTTTCTATTATAGAAGATATAGACCATTCTGGTGGAGTTATCCATTTTTGAATATTAGCAAATCTATTTATCTTTTCTTTTTTAAGTCTTATAAGATGAGAATCTTTAATAGTCTCAAACCTACTTTTAGTCATAAACTTTTTAGGATTATCTAAAACCCCTTTGACCGCATCATAAACCTTTTCAACATTATCAGTCGATGTTTGAGTTGTTATTGAAGTAACACCCTGATTATTCAACCTAGATTGAGAACATCTAATATAATAAACTAAACCTTTTTTCTCTCTAACTTCAGTATATAAAGGAGAAGATAAACCAGTTGATAACATACCATTAATAAATGAAATATACGCAAAGTCGGAATCAGCTAACGGACCAACCATCATAACTGAAGCTTTATCACCATAATCATTCATCTTTTCTAAAACAACATCATTATAAGGACCGAATTTATAAGTTCTATCATTTTTTGGTATGGAGAATTCTATATCAGATTTAAATGGACTGCTTGCTGATATATTAATTATTTTGGAAGGATTTGAAAACTGAAGTTCCCAAAAGTTAAGAGCGTCCATAAATTTTAGTTTTTCTAAATCTTCTTTAACTCCTATTGGGTCAAAATCTTTAAATAACTTTCTGGATAAGTTCAAGGCATGAGCCTCACCTTGATCCGCAAAGTAATTTGTATATTCTTGTAGAACTATATTCTTTTCGTTTTCAAATTTATCCTTTGTTGTTTTGAATTCCCCAATCAAGTCTAACAGTTTGGATTTCCATTTATTTAAATAACTATCCAATCCAGTAAAATAACCAACTATCTCATTTGAAGATGTATAAAAATTCCAGTCTATACCATCCCTTTCTAGTTCCTCTCTTAGATTTTCAAAGCTATGGCAAACACAATGTTCTAAAAGATGTGATATTCCATAGATTCCAGGTCTTTCTAAATTAGTAGATCCTTGAAAGACTATATAAAAACCAGACATTTCGGTTTGACTTTTTAAATTAACAATCATATCATATATATTAAATATTATTTTCACTTTTAATATATATGGTATGAAACATATTGAAACATTCAAAGTTTTTGAATCAAAGACGGAAATAGAAGAACTTAGGGATAAAGCTTCTAAATATAAATCATATGAGGAGTTAAGACGTAATAATCCTGACTTATATAGAAATATTCAAAAAAGAGGACTTCAACAATCTATTTTTCCAAGAAATAAAAAATGGAGTGAAGAAGCAGTAAGAGAAGAAGCTAAAAAATATAAATCAAAAGGTCAGTTCTCTAGATTAGCTTCAGGCGCTTATCACTCTGCTAAAGGATTAGGAATATTAGACGAACTATTTAATAAATAATATAATTATGAAAAAATATCAACAATTCATACTCGAACATAAGTTCTGGGGAAAATCTATACCGGAATTTTTAAACTGGTTAAAATCAAAATCTGATAGATATTGGGTTTTCATTGATGTAGAAACAACAGGCCTCAGAGAAGATCCATATGAAGTTCAACTAACTCAAGTATCATGTTTGATTGTTAAATATAACCCTAACTCAAACTCTTTTGAAGAAGTTGATACTTATGATAAGAAAATAAAGCTTACACCAGAAACCCTTTCTTTAATGAAAGATCCTACAGTTAGAATAAAGAAAGTTCTTTCTTTTAATCACTATGGCAAAAGTGGTACAGAATATCATGACGAACAAAATGTATTAGAAGATTTCTTTAAGTTTATTTCTAAATATGAGAATCCTATTCTTGTTATACAAAATGCTGAGTTTGATATGACTTTCTTAAATACAAGAAGTCCTATTGTTAGATTTGACAATGAAGTTATTGATACTAAACAAATAGCTCAGTTATTCTATTTACCAACTCTACAAAAGCTTGCTGAAACCGAACCTGAGTTTGATAGTATGATTAAAAAGATTGGTACATCCGATAGAGATAACGGTCTTATTAGTTCATCATTAAGTAAGATAGGTCCAGCATTGGGAATCAATATGACTAACTATCATGATGCCTTAACAGATACACGGCTCGCCAAATCTATGTTAGAAAAAATGGTTGAGTTTTTAACTGAACACCAGGATGTTGATATTAAAAAGTATCAAGGACAAAGAATAATGACTAAAAGGTAACAATAATTGTTTCATTAACAACCTCTTTCTTACACTTTTTTATAACAAATAGATTAAATATTTTTTCTTTCATTTCCTCATAAGTGATAGCTTCTTCTTCAGATGAGTTATCTCCCATTAGAGTTATAAGAGCAAAAGTATTAAACATATCCGTTATTTTCACATAAGGTATATGAACTGATGTATTATCTAAAGAGCACATTTTTTCAATGCTTTTATGTATTTTGGTTAAACCATATCTATCCTCAATTTTCAAATCCTTAAAAGGTTTAATTTTTACAGTTTCTTGAAATAAAATATCATAAAGTCCATAGTTATCTTCAGTTAGGAATATTTTAGCAGCCATTATATCAAACTCTTTAGGATCAACCCCATTTTGTTGTAATAGTAATTTACCATATTTCGTTTTACTCCAACCATAAGCATACTTAATCATCACTTCCGAATGCCCATCAGGTCCATTAAGATTCTCCAAATCATAACCAGATAAAGGAAAAAATCCTTTTGTAAATTTCCATAAGAAAACATCAAAAGCTCCACGACTAGTGGTATCTAAATCATCACAAATATCGGTTCCATACACCTCAAATAACTCTTTAAGTAATGTACCTTTCCATCCTAAATCATATAACTCACCCTCAATTATATAAGCATCATCCATGGGATCATGATTGCTTTGGCATAAGTTATTCCTATAGTAATAAACTAAATGTCTTTCATCTTCAGATATACCATCACCTTCTTTAAACTTATCAATGAGATTCTCAAAATCTTCTATAAATAGTTTAAATGCTTCTTCTAACGTATATTGATTATCTCTTATTGTATATTTCATATATAGATTTTTAATGAGTTTGTAGTGTATAATGTTTTAAATCCGTCTTCTTCTACCTTTTTCTTGATTAGATCAATAAACGACTTATAGTCAAGTTTCTTATGAGCTACTGTGTCTTTTAAGAACTCCCAAAGAGTATCAGTTTCTATATAACAGGAACCTCCCTCTACTGTAAAGCAATCACTAAATCCTTCCTCCTCATCGAGATCATATAAACTTTCCTCAGCATATCCAAGACTTCTTGATAATAAATCACCAATAAATTTAGGAGCATAATATAAAGCTTTTTCTAAAAATCCTTTAATACCCCTTTCTTTAAACATTTGATTAATAAACAATTGACCATATGGTGTTTTATGCCAACCATATCCTACCTTAAATAAAACTTCATTTGTGTATGGATCTGGGAATCTATCCGAATCATCAGGCTTAATACCCCAAGTTTGACCACCTAACTGCCATTTACCTTCAGATAATTTATATAAATAATAATCAACTACCGCACATACACTTAATCTTTCAATATCCTCACCTGGATCAGGTCGTATAGCATGAGATATTTCATGCCAAAAGTTAGGGAACTCACTAATAAGTTGTTTAACTACTTCAAAATTCCAACCCTTTTTAGACATTAAATCATTAATCTGTTTAAAATTATCCTCTGGATCTGGTTGTTCGAGTATAGTAAATGATGTCCAATTTTTATTCCATTTCCTTTTTTGTTTAGCAACATCTGAGTATGACGAAAGACCATTAAGCACTTCACCATTTTTAGAATCGTCACGTAATTTACGAATAACCATATTCAAAATCTCAACAAAAGATCTAAATGCTTCCTGAGGATTTAGTTCCATTGTAATGGTTAGTTCCTCTAAGAACTTTTGATATTTTTTAATCATATACCTATATATTAAATTAAAACCTACGATTTTCTAAATACTTTAAGAAGTTAAAGCTATCATCTTGTTTCTCTATCATTTCCTTTGTTATATGTATGATATCAATATCGTCCATATCCAACTTCTTCTCAAATAATATTTCAGCAGCATCTTTACCAGAGTTACATATACATGTATGATTTGGAATTCCGGATATATTAAAGAATTTTGATAAAATCAAACCGGTTTTTAATCCAACTTGATCTTTATCACATAATATATGAATAAACCCAGGTTTCTTTTGTAAAAGAGACCATAACTGGGGACCAGACCACATAGCACTTGATACCGAAACTGCTCTAAATCCTAAATTATGTAAAGCCATCATATCAAATAACCCTTCACAAATCCAAACATCCTCTCCTGAATTAAATGAATCCAACCCCCAGACTGGTAAATCAGGACAGGCTAACGAGTATTTCAACTTACCTATATCCGATAGTTTTCTAATAGCACAGTTTTCTAACACATCACCATTCCATAACGGTATTATTATTCCACCACCTTCTATACCATCTTCTAAAATCGGTTTAAGTATTGGATGACAAGTAGCGTTCAGGATCTCCAAATGTTTAAGATCTTTAATAAAAGACAAACCACCGATTTTATATTTATCTATAATGTCTTTGGTAATACCACGATTTAATAAGTATTCCAACTCTATACCTGATAGATTGATATGACTATCTAATACTATTTGGCTTAAATCTTCTAACTCTTGTTTAGTGACTATAACGTCATCTGATGTTAGATCTAATCTAGAAGATTCGATCTCAAGAAATCGTTGATTCTGTTCATAAAAACCTTTACACCAATCAAGTTTTTTTTCTAAATCGATCATTTCAAATCCGTTAATAATAGGTAAAAAGTTTTGAACCACTCCTTCTACAGAACGGTTGTTATAAAGTATAAAGGCTAATTGTTGGGGTGTCCATTTCATAAGTGTTATAGTATATATGATTTTTTTAGTTAGTCAAAAATGATTATTTTTGTAAAAAAACAAGAAATGCTTAAAGTTGGTTTAACAGGAAACTACTATTCTGGTTATAATGAAGTCTCCGATATGTTCGAAGAAATGGGTGTACCTGTATTTGATGCGGACTTAGCCATTAAGTTCATGATTAACTATTCTAATAAATATATTAAACGTATTGAAGATAAGTTTGGTAAAGACATTTATTACTTCGGACTTATTGACCTCAAGAAAATTGATACAGAAGGTATGGATAAACTATTGGATATTATTCAACTTGACCTCATTAAGATGTATGAGAAGTGGAGAATACGTCACTGGAACTCTATCTATACTATTTTTAAATGTTCTGTTCTATTTGAACGGAAGTTGGATGAGTCTATGAACTTTACAATCTCAACTCTAAGACCGTCTAATCTTAGGAAGAATGATTTACTTGATGAAACAGATTTACCGGATTCTAAAATAGATGAAATACTTTACGGTGAGATGGATGAAGTCTTAAAAAGTAAAAAAGCAAGTTATACTATTCATAACTATGGTTCTGCTGATACTTCTTATAAACATCGACAAGAGAGCTTAACGATACAGCTTAACAATATCAATAAAGCTCTCTTGAAGAGGGGTACACCGGACTATCATGATTATAATAGAACCGAAAGTTATAAAAACATGATGATGTAATTAGAACTCAAATTGAGTTGGAGTTTCAATTGGTGGTGTTTCAGATGTTTCAGATGTTTCCATTTCTTCACCAGTTACATTAATAGTAAAGTTCTCACCAGCGTCTACTTTCTCTTTGAAACAGTTAAGTGCTTTACCAATCAAATAACGATCTAAATCATTAAAATGTGGTTTATCAAAAGATACTTGAACCGCATTGATTAAGATATTCATAGATGTAGTTGGATCTAATTTTTCAGCTTGGATTAGTTCGTTTATCTCGTTAATCCTTTCTTGTTCTTCTGGACTTAATTCAGGAGCTTCTGCCTGTGGTTCCATGTCATTTAGTTGTTGTTCGGACATATAAATTTATATTTTTAATTTATATGTATTAATATCCTTTTGTTTTCAAGATAAATTTTATTATATTTGTAAAATGAGTAACGTTCATATAATAACAGATCGATCAAATATCGCTATATGGACACATATGTCTGGTGGTCAGGAAACTGTTACTTCAACAGAACACCGATATAGTGTTGATATAACTATCTATACCACTGGTACATCTAAGCTTAATCTAGTTAAGGTTATTAAAGATATAACCGGAATGGGTTTGAAAGAAGCAAAAGATATAGTCGATGGTTTAGTAACCTCCCCACAGAAAATAAGAGTACCACTTACAGCAAGTGAAATAACTCGTTATAAAAAATATCTCACCGATTGCGAAGGTTGTACCTTTGATATGACTGATCAACAGAAAATTCGTGATGTAAAGTTGATGCAACTCGGTCTTTATGAAAAAGACCAACTCGTTGATGAAATTGTGGAGTCAGATATTTTCAATATATTTGCTAATAAAGATAATTTTGAACTGATTAAGAACATTCTTAAATCACGTTACACACATATTCCAGAAGAAGAACTGCTAAAAATATTAAATATTCAAAATGAAAGTACTTTGTAAAAGAGCTACCAAACAAATAGTAAAGGGTGTTATATATGATGTTTTGTCTTTACAAAACCAAAATCCTGGTGGTAATAAATTTTTTCACCCAAATATAGTCATCAAGATTAATGATGAAGTAAATTCCTCATTTAGTGTAAATAACTTTACTCAAACTGATGGTACTCCAATACCAGAAATCAACTGGCAAGTTGCTGGATTTACCCGACCAAATTGGAGAGATGGTTGGATTGACGAGGATAACTTACCTAAAGCAGGTGATTATGTAGTCTATAAGTTCAAGAGCTCAAAAACTCTTGTACAAGATAAAACTTATAAGATAACCGATGTTAATGTAATCAAAAAAGGAGGTGTTTCATATGATTGGTATGATATCTTTCTAAAAATAGAGGGTTCCAACAGATGGCTTAGTTCAAGGACTTTTAGAAAACTATCAACACAGGAAGCTCGTGATTTACACTTGAAAGAAGTATTTGATGAAGCTACCGGTGTAGAAAAAGTTGATAAAACAAAACGTAAAATCGATCACTTTGAGGGATTTGAACGTGATAAAATTTTAATCACTTGCTTATTACAAGCTATGCTTGATAAGTCAAGGAATAACATGACTGTTGTAGAATGGGCAGCAAATAAGACTGGTTCACTTTATTCTCTAACAGTAGAAGATTTTGCTCCGATTTTAGAAAAGAACCTGACTTCTATATTAGAAACTTGGGTTTAAAACATACGGTTTATAACCCCTATGACTTGATCTTCATCTATTTGAACCCCTCTCTTCTTATCTGAGATTTTATCTTTGATAAACTTACTGATAAATATTTTATCTGATTGTCCTACCCAAGTCGGGTAGGGCAATTTTTCTATATCCTTATTCTGAATATTTCTAGTGTGATTGATTACCATTTTCAATATATCATTACACTTATTACTAAGACACCATCCAATTATAAAATATAACTCCATATCATCTACACCTTCTCTTAGAATAGCAATCGGAGATCCATTATCTATGATATAACCTTCCGGTATATAACGAGGTCTTATCTTATTAGCAATAAGTTGCCAAGTCATACCTTCCTTCTTATAGAACTTCTGACCACCCATACCCTGTAAATACCAGTTACCATTTCTTTTAAATGTTCTAACTGCTGTTCCATCATCATCCCAGTAAATAGCCTTAGTTGGATTACACCATAAAATATCAGGACTTGAAACATTATAATAACAATAATCTGGATGTGGTAGTTGTATAGTCTTAGGTTCCACCTTCTGTATATCAACATCTATGATAGTATCACCTCTTTCTTCTGCCTTCTTTATCTCTCTTATCTTTTCCTTAGAAAGGATATTATTTTTAGCCCTCATTAACTCATTATGTAAAGTAATCATATCATCATAATAAGTATATTTATACTCCTCTATAAGAGTAAATGGAATTGTAGATGTATCTAAGTCCTTAATAAAGTATTCATTTTTACCGGTTGTTAAACCACCTGAACAAACTATATAATGTCCTAATAACTCACCACCAAAGAATGACGACAACTCTTCGTTAATAGACCAACTTGTATTTGGAGTTGAGTAAATACTATCATAAGGTATTATATTGTTGTTTACTATAATATGTGACTCGATTTTATTATTAATAAACTCAAATGCTAACATGGAATACTTTGTTTCCTCGGAAAAAGAACCAATATCGTAGATATTTATAAATCCTATAGTCATTAGCCATTTTCTTAAACCTTCCATAGTTTTAATGGTTTTGAATGTGTCTGAACATATAAAGACTAGTTTACCATCTTCTGATAACAACTCAACACATTTAACAATAAAATATGAATAGGTTTCCTTTTTAATCTTTTCATTATTCCTACGTCCATATAGTCTTTCAAAATCTCTATCATACTCTGGACTTATTGTACCACCGAATGGTGGGTTTCCAATTATCCAGTCAAACTCAACTTTTAGTTCAGATGTTAGAAAGTCTTGACAATGTAAGTTGTTAGACTTAGGTATATAACCCCACTCCTCAATGATCTTATCTACACAATCGTCAAACATGAGTTCATCTATCTCATATCCCCATATGTTATAGCTTAAAATCCACTCAAGCTTATCTTGAATAGTCCCACTTTTGTATAAAGGTATAAACTTGTGTATAAGTTTTATTAGAAATGAACCGTCACCAAATGAAGGTTCTAATACTTTATCTGTTTTACTGAAGGTTATATTATCTAGAATGTCTTTAGATAGGTTATCAGGGGTCATAAACTGACCGAGTTGTTGTTTCTTATTCGAGTTGGATTTCTTTCTTGCCATCCCGATATATATTTAAAATACAAAAGTCCAGTCTATAAAAACTGGACTTTTATTTTAACTCCTAAAAGTATTAAGCTACACTAAGAAAAATTTTGCGATTTGACCTATCAACAGCGATTACTTTTACCTTTACGGTTTCACCACTTGTTAACTTACGTGAACTCTTTTCAAGTTCAGACGTGTGAACCAATCCGTTAGTTTCTTCGTCAAGAATAACCAATGCTCCGAATGGTTTGATATCCCTTACCTTACCAGAGATAGTCTGACCTATCTTGATTGTGTCCCAAAGAGACTCACGAAGGATTTGTGTAAGAATAATCTTATCCTTAATGATTTCCTTGATATAGAACTCAATCTGGAAACCTGGAGTGATTGAAGTCAATCTATCAGACCAAGCTGGGTCAATATTTGTCTTATGGATCATACCAGTAAGACAATCGTTAAACTCAACGAATACACCGAAGTCAGTAGTACCAGTAACGTGACCAGTATAAACATGACCATGTTTTAATTCCTTGATGGCGTGTGGAATAAGAGTTTGTAGATACTTTCTACGGCTCACGATGTAAGTACCTTCGTCCCTTGAGAAAGACTCGATCATAACATCGAATGTTAAACCTACAATCGAAATAGGATCGTGTAGTTTGTTGATACCTGCCAATGTATTTGGCATAAAACCTGGGAGTGTAACACCCTCAAAAGAGATGTCAACATTGTAACCAGCTGGTGTAAGTTCACGAACTGTAGCGGATACAGATATTCCTTCTTCAAGAGAAGTAAGACTCTTACGAGCTCTGCTTTCATATAGTTCAGCTATTGAACCCTTGATGATAAAGTTGGTGTTGTTTATTTCAAGTAGATAAACGTCTACTGAATCACCAATATTAGTGTTCTTGAGGTATTTTGCCTCAGAAAGGCGATTTTCAATCCTAACATAGTCTTTGAATCCACCATCAAAAACTAAATAGTTTCCATTAACGCCAACGTATTTCACGTTAGCAACTGTTCCTTCTTTTGGAGCTTTTATTTCAAAAGCGTCATAAGCTTTTTGTTGCTTATTTCTTTCAGCTAAAGCTTTTTCGACAACAACGTCATCGAACATGTCTAACGTGTCAATTCCAAGATCCATTTTCCGAGGATCGCCGTACATTATTTTTTTACCCATATATTTGTTTTTAAAGAGTTACAAGTTATTGTATTTAAGGAAGGTTAAAAGTTTAAAAGTTATTCAGAATTTCTTTTAATATTACGTTTAACCATATAATCACGAATGCGTATAGCATCCTCATATCTTTCTTCTTTAAGATATTGTTCCAGTTTTTGATTAAGTTGTTCTGGTGTTAGATTACTAATAGACTTTCTTTTCGATTTAAAGTCTTCTTGAGTAAGAGAATTGAAATAGTCAGTCATTTGAGATATATCAACAAAATAGACTGCTTTTACAAGAGCTTTCGACTCTTCTTGTCCGATCTCATTGAGTTTATCACTCTCAAGTAACTTATTAATAAACCTATCATTAAAAGCGTCATTTTCTATGAAGTACTTTGCTAAATGATAAGGACGATTCTTAAATAGTTTCAGTACCGCGATTAGATTGCGATATAACTGTTCATTATTTTTAAATTCTTCCATAGTATGTATATGTTGTCACAAGATAAAAGTTTTTTACACTCTATCAAAATATAAATTAAAATAATAATTAAAAGCATATAAACCAGCTGGATCTGGTTGATAAAACTTAACCCTTAAATCCTTATCATATGAGTCAGTTATAGTTTGAAACTTAGTAAAAAGATTATTTGATAAATCTATACTAACATCATAAACATTATCATATTTAAGACCACCTACATTTACTAAATCTACTGATTTAATAAATAACTCTAGTTTTGTAAACTTATATCTATCAATAACATTAGCAGTAATATACTGTTTTATAGAGGAGTCAACATTATTACCAATAGTCATATTATTTCTAATACCCTCGAATGTACGCCACTTTTTTAATGTAGCAAAAATATAATCAGTTAAAACACTTTTAAGATTAACATCTAGTATCCAAGCAGCATTACCTTCCTTTTGAATATCAGTTTGAGCTGGGTCTAATATTAAAGTATGATTTGATTTCTTATCCAAAACAGCATCGTATATAACCTGTGGTAAAGAACTTTCAGAGTTGAAATCTAACTGCTCACCACTAGCAAGTTGATAATAAATGATATTATCATTTAGTATTGATACACTATCATCAATAGATAACATTTTCGATCCAAAAAAAGAACTATGTTCAACCATGTTGAGACTACCATGTACTTTTTGATAAATAAACTCCGGACTTATATAGTTTCTTTTCATTATAATAGATTTAAATTATTATTATTTGAGTTGTTATTAACAACCGGGAATACCAAAGACTGATTAGCAACCACTGGTGCTAACTGAGGTACATCTACACACTCAATATGATACTCAAAATCCCAAGTAGGTTTGAATATATAAAAATCAGTGGTATGATATCCATACTCATCCAACATAGGATAAACTGATGATAGATTTGGATTGTTTCTTAGTTTTAAGATATTCTTACTTCTATTAACTTTAGATACAACTCTCTCTTTTATTGTACCAAAATGAGTTAAATCAACATCAAACTGATAGTTATCATAACTATATGTAGCCGTATGAGTTTTAAATAGCTCTATGGTGTGGAATATAGGATCATAAGGACCACTGTGTCTATTCATTATATTAAACACTTCATTCTTTAAACCACTGTAGTTTGGTATTATCTTGGTATCATCTGTTCGTCTTTCAATAGTAGTTGCCAAGTGGATATCATTAAAATAGTTTAACTGATCTAATGAGTCAATATTACCATCGGGTAGCTTACGTTTAGGTTTAATTTGACTACTCTCAAGACTAACCGGTGATATAGTTATTGATTGAACCCTTGAGTAAAACTCATCCGGTCCTTCACATGTTAATAACACTGGTAAGTTCTTTATTGAAGATAGATTCTTAAAGTCATAAATATTTAAACTGTTATCATCATTAATAATAACATACTTTATGTAATCACTAAAGTCATATTTATTAGAAAGATCATTTATAGCAGTCATAAAATTAGCAGCTGATAATTTAGAATGTATATCAGTATAAAGATCATCTCTATCCGTATTAGCTAACTTACTATACGTATTATCATTAACATAAATGTTTACCAATACGTTTTGCCACTTTTTATTAAAGTAAACTACTATACCATTATCCAATGTTTGGTTAACATTAGTTGTCAACGGTAATAAATCATTACACCAATAATACCTATTATTAAAATGTATTATATTATTACGAGAGAAAGTAGTACCATACTTATAATCAGTATCAGCCACCATACTATAAATCCTAGTCCATGATGAATCATTTGGTGGAATAACTCCAGCTGAAGCTGTTACACTAGTAGCATAAACAACATCATTATAAACAACATAATGACCCGAATCAAACGATGACGACCAGTTAGTGTCGGTAGGAGTATAAAGAAAATCTTGCTTCCAAAGCTCAACCACGTTCCAAATAGTTGAAGATGTAGATGTTGAACTCCAATAAGGTTGATATGATATAGTTACACCATTTGAATCTACATACGGTGTTGTTAAGGTAAATAATTGATTACCCGGAGTTATAGTATTACTTGAAGTATTAGAAATCCAAGTCGTATTATTATACAACACAACATCTCCCATGTCATAAGATAAGTTAGGATTCCAAAAGTTACTACCTGACGCACCAGTTGAGTAGTAATACTCACCACTATTCCAAACAAGTGGTGGTAAGTTACCACTAAACTGACCATACATATTATTTGAACTCGTTGGGTTCGTCCCATCAAATGCTGGTGACCAGAATATAGTTGGATAAGATAATAAGTTATAATATGTAAATAACTGCCAATCACTTGAGTTAGAAGGATCATAATTTGGATCTATTATCTGTGATTGTGTAGTTGATATCCAAAGTATTTCGTTCCAAGATACAACACTACCTGATGTATAAATCTGATCATGCTTCCAGTTATCTATGATATTCCATTGTAGAATATTCTGAGTATATGAAATAGTACCTATATTTAGGTTATCTATAACCGAGTTAACAACCCAGTTATTCTTACTAATAAGAACGCCAAATCTATAGTCTTCCCAATTATTTGAGTTCTTTAGGTTGATATTTTCAATTTGTCCATTAGTTATCTTAACCGTATCAACATCAGAGATCTTAAACTTCATACCTCTGTATAAAGTAAGGTTAGGAGTAACATTATCACCAGTATTGAAATAAGAATACTTAGCCGTATTAGCAGTAATATTACCACCATCGAAGTAAGACTTCATACTGAAGAAGTAGTCAAAATAATCTAAATCATAGTTTACACCAAGATACTTATCTAACTCAAAGTTAAACGAAGTATCTATCTCACCAGTTGGTAAATGTTTTTGAACATGTAAACTATGGTGTAGATAATCCTTACTTGATGAGTTAACACTCATAAAATAATCTAGATTACGATCCGGTCTATGTGGATGCATAGCAAAGACATTAGTCGTTCTGTTATGATCTTCTGCTGAAAAAGAGTTGTTCAATAAATAAGGGTAATCATTTGCTGAAACAGATCCTTTAAATCCCCACTTCAACCTTTCAGAGTTCTTTCTCCATATAGTAGACAACTTATTATCAACTAATCTAAATGTCTCAGCATTTGCTGTATATTCAGAAGCCGCCGGTATGTTTGTAACTACACCACTTATCTTATAATCATTTAAGTCCTTAGGATGTGTTAAAGATTGGTGATTTATAGTATGGAATTTAGGCTCATCAGTTAAAGTTAACTCAGCTTTTTTCTCATATTCATGTTTAGCAAACTTTGTCTCAATGATATCTGTATCAAAATCTTTGATATCACTAAACTTACAACTATAAATACCAAATTTAGTAATCACATTATCAGATGTGATCTTCAAATCTATTGAAGTCCTGTATTTAGGATCTGGATCATTGACGTAATAATCAAACTTTTCCAAAGACTGTGAGAAAGCATAATCAGATTGGATATAATATTCACCATCTTGATTCTTAACAATATTGTGAAACATATCACCTATTTGTATTAACCAAACATCCGCATTTTCAAATCCGTCAATAACAAACGTATTGCCATTATAATATGACAATCTATTCTTACCAGTACTTGAATCAATCAATATAAGATTTTTATTGATTGTTGATTGTAAACCAGCTAATGAAACATTAGCTATTATCTTATATTTAGTTGTACTAACCGGAGATAAGATATCCTGAAAAGTCCCAGGTGATGTTTCTACCCTAATAACTTGATTTTCAGTAGTTGAATATCTTTCAATCTTATAAAACTCACCATTTACTTCAATATAAGGAAACTCGTTCTTCTTAAATGTATCAACAAAAGCGTCCCCAGTAGGACTAGATAATACATTGTAATTATCTATTATAGCGTCTGACTTAATATTAGGTAGTTCATATGGACTAACCCATGTTTTTAATGTTAGATCATCAAGATAAAAACCTAAGTACCTATTCAAAGACCATCTTCTAAGGGAAGTAGGAGTTGCAGGAGTATCATTAAAAAGAAAACTAAAATTGATTATATGAGGATAAATAACTTTATTGTTTTTAAAACCGTCATATATCATTTTTTCAAAATCATGATAAGTATTTTCATACTGAAGCATAGCATCCAACATGAAAGCTTTTTCACTATATCCACCATCTTCATAATCAACTCCAAACCATGAAGAGAACTCACTTGGTCTGAAATCCATATAGAAGGAGTTGGTTGGATAGTTTTTATTCTTTGTTATATTTGTTTCAATCCACTCACCAAGTTCTGTAGCTCGAGTAAGATCAAACATCTTAATACATTTTAGATTACTAACAATCTCCGAATAAAAATTACTTTTATCATGTACATTCAATCCAGGACCATCTATACGAAATATTACAAACTTTTTAGGAAGTTTTGACTTTTTAATATAAAGAGGAGCAAAATACTCATACTCTTCATCATAGTCTTTATTATTAACTATGTTTCTAGCTCCATAACAATATAAATCGTCATACTGTTTAGAGAAATCAGTAGCCATTTTATCATTGTCATTATCAAACTTAACCATAAACGCTGTATTAATAGGTGTATTCTTGTAAAAGTGTGGTAATAACTCATCCCAGAAGTTATCCTTTGTAAATTGTAACTTCTTATATCTTGTTGCAGCCAAAGCTGGATCCGATTCTATTGAATCGAGATAAAGACTGTAGGTAGACCCTACCATTAATTTGACATTACTTGTCAATCCAACATTGGTTCTTAGTATAGCATGACTCTTCATTATCTAGTTGATATTAATTGTGTCGGTGTTGATGTTAAAGTTTTCTTTACAGCAATCTTAGACCTACTTATTGTAAACTTAACCGTAAATACAAACGGTCTATTCTCCGACTCATTCTCTAAGAAGAATTTAAGCTTCTTAATATGTCTCACCGTTGTTTTAGATCCATTTAAGTTAACATACTCATAGTTCAATCCCGTTAGATTTGAATCCAATGAGTTCATCTTAAAGTAAATGTTAATCGGTACATTAATATCATTCTGAACCCCACCATTTATCGTATGTACCTTAGTTGAGTTAGTTTCTTGTACTTTATCTAACCCCTGAACTTGAGGGTGAATACTTGTTAATAACTTGGTAGTAGAAGCAACACTTATTGAAGGATCAATCCACTTAGATGGATCTAATAATGATGTATTATTACCAACAAATGTAAGTATTGAGTTTTCCGAATAACCTAGATTAAACTCATTTGACGAAAGAACACTTGTTATTGAGTTATTGCTTAATGATAAGAAGTTATTTCCTATGTTATCACCTAACTTAGTTACCGTTGTTTGGTTAACACTATCATAGTTAACAGACCAAATAAATAAGTTATCTAACTGTGTCTTACTAACACCAGTGCTATTATCAACGATAAGCTCATTTTGAGGGTCAACCCAGAATACTTGTGGTATAGAAGAGTTATAAACATCCGTATTATTAGCATATGTTCTACTTGATAAAAGTCCTAGTGGTGATGATGTTGAAGCATTACTTATTTTCATTAGGAAATCCTTAACAACGTAAATATTATTTTGATAAACTCTACCAGTAGGAACACCAGCAGCATTATATGTATCAAGATAGTCTTCACACTCAACATTAAATGATAACTCACTACCGTTTTGAACAACAAATTGTTCACTGTTTCTATAGATAGAAACAACAAGTTGACCTTGTGCTCTTGTGATCTTATCTTCTAACGCAGCCAATCTAGTATTCATTGCTGTCAAGTGATCAATCAAACTAGTAGCCACCCCATTTACATCATGGAAACCAGAAAGTACTGTATCTGTAGATAAGTTAAATGTTTTATTATTAACAGTAATTTGTTGAGCAAGTAAATGATCTAATCCTCTTGCACTTAAATCATTAGTTACACTTATCCTAACAGCTTCCGAGTTAGCAGTTTGAACTATACCAACATTCTGATTAATAACGTTATTAAGAGAATCTGGGAAGTTAACAGTTATTGTATTACTCCAATCTGATTCAACTGGTGAATCTGGCCAACCAACTTCAGATATAGATTTTATTCTAATCTGAACGTTTTCATTATATTGAATCGGTATATCTAACTGATTAATATTAGGTAAGTCCGGGTTGGAAAGATCTTCTGTCATCCAAGTATATTGTTTAGTCGAAGCATCATATGTTCTTTTCAATGCGTCTGTTTTAAACTCACGCCAGTTAGAGAATGCACCATTTTTAAGTGAACTAGCTGCTGTTGCCGGAGCGTCCGCTAGTTTAAATGTTTCAACTGGTGATTCTTTACCATCAGAACTTAAATATCTATACTGAACTATAAACTGAACTACTTGTTGAGGTTTTGTACCCCTTGTATAAATAGGTTCAGGTATAGACCAGAAACCTCTAACGTGAAATACCGGAGGTACACTCGTAACCGGAGATTTTGATATATCAAGTATTTCCGAATTTACAGATGATAAAAGAGTAGATTTACTATCTCTTTGTTTAGTCAATAAATCAATCTCATTAACATGTTGCTTTCTAGCGGCATCTGATGTAAATCTCGTTACTCTTAGTTGTTTATTCTTATCAGTTATCGCATCGTTTAACTGTTGAACTTCAGATTTCAAAGTCTTTTGTTGATTGTGCTTATTTAATATAAGATTAGAGTTGGGGGTGTCAGTTAAATGTTTGTTTATCTGAACCACTTTAAAGTTGGAACTAACTAAACTAACTGCGTTTGGTGTACCAGCTAAAGAAGTTGGTGTTTTTTTAGCAACCAAATCTTGTAATAGTTTACCATAGTCATCAACATATTGAGTATAGAACTGTTCCATAGTCATTCCACTGGATATGTCTTTTAGATCATTTGTCCAATATCCAACACCAGTACTCCAATTATTAGAAAGAATATAGTTATTCATATCCAATGCCTTAACAAAAAGAGCATTTCTTTCATTATAACCAATATTTATACTAACCATTTTATCATACAAAACTGCTGAGTATATTTTAATTGTTTGTATCCCAACCGGAATAGGTTGGTATCCTTGTATTCTCTCAAATCTTAATCTAGGACTTGAAGTAGAAGTTGATATTTCCAGTATTTGATATATTGTAGTAGAAGAATCAGTATTTATAATGATCTGATCACCAATAGCTAATTGTTTTTGCTGCTGTTGTTCTATACCGTTTACAAATACATTCTCCACATATGTTAATGTATCGACCCAATACCAAAGTTTCCTATTTAAAGTATCCTCCTCAATTTTAATAACTGAGAACTTACCATCGTATTGCAACTGATTAGGTTGTAAATCAACCATCTTTTCCTCATATGGCGGTTCAAATGGAGATACTATACCCGGAGTATTTTGATGCCATGTTAGAAAATCATCAAGTGTAAAACTATTATTGTTTCTAAATAAACTATTAAAACTATTTAAGGCCGCCTGACCAGTTGGTGTAAAATTTCCAGAAGCATCTTGAGAAAACTTAGGAATATATCTTCTTATTAATACTTTTCTTACATTATCAGGTATTTTACCTGTTAAGTCAGCTATAATAGACATACTTGGATTAAGTAATGTGTCAAAAAAGAAGTTATCTTTAACTGTAAAATTAGAAATAGTTGGGATGTTACTTACATCACTCGGTTGTAGATTAAGATCTATAGTTACCACCTTTTGAAACTTATTAGCATTAGTTGGTTGTATTTGAGCACCACCACCATCTATATTATAGATAGAGTTTACATTATGATTCAATCTATTAATCTCAGATTGAAGGTATCCAAAAGATGGTAAACTGTATTGTCTGGATATACCAGATTGATCAATAATATTAAATGTTACTGAACTAGCAGTACTTGATACTAAGGAGTTTATATTTGATAATAGTGAAACCACATTACTATTGAATGTAAGTATCTGTTCAGCTACACTAGGAAAAGAACTCTGTACAGGCATTTGAGCTATTTATTTTTGTTTATATATTAATAATCGTAAGTCTCACTTGGAATTATTATCTTTGCCAAAATGAACTATTTAAAGAAAATACAATCTATTGGTTTCAAGAAGTGCAAAGAACCTCTTGTTATACGTGAAGAGTCTAACTACACTAGAGCTTATGGTGGTAGAAGGTATGAAGTTCATATAATTGAACCTGCTATGACTTGGTATAATGGATGGTGTGAAAATCAAAAGTCAAGATATCTTGTATCCGTTGGATCCAAAAAATATCCAAATACAACAAGATTATCAACATCTAGTTATACTACTTTTTTCAACTCAACTATGTCTTTACAAATAGACAAAGAAGTAGTTGAACAAATGCAAACATACCGTTGGAAAGTATCTACAGATTTTGATCTTTATATAACCATTAGTGGTCAAACATATATATGTTTTGGATATGATAAAGAAGCTAAAATAGTAGAAGAAAAATACAGTGTTACAAACAAAAACTCTTTTGTAGTACATAAAGGAAAACTTAATCAAAATTTCTGGAAAGAAATCATTAATAACCTAGATCTACAATACAAAAGAGAAATCGTTCTAAAACAAATAATTTAAAGTTGTTTGATTGTTTTGATTATACTGATATTGATCACCAGACTCTCCAAATGTTAGATTAACATAGTTCTCCTGATTACCAAATCTACTTTCAACATATAGCGGATTCTCTGGGTTAGATTCATACGCCCAATCCACTACACCCAACTCCTTAAATCGTTGATAAATTTGATGGTTATAATGACTACTAATCGTTCTAACTCTTCTTTGAATATCAGCTCTTGTTGCATTCTGTGTGTTATTATTATGATAAAACTGTAAATACAATAGCTTAGGTATTCTAACCATCTTGGTCTTTAAGAAAGTACGAACAATCAACTCATAATCATCAGCTATAGTCAATCTTCTATTATGACCACCTATTGAGTGATAGAAGAACCTATCCCATGCTCTAAAATGATTAGGTACACCAACTATATGACGTATAGTCTTTGGGTTAATATTTGCGGTATTTATTACTTTATAACTTCTACCATTATAAACCTCATCCCGATATGAACCATATCCAAATGAGAAACCTTCCCCATATACAAATGCCATCTCATGGTTCTCATATATCTCCACACAATCAGAATAAACAAACTTTGCTTCTGGATACTTTTGAAATGCTTCAACCATCCAATAAGCAGCATCCGGAGTTATATAATCATCATGATCCAACTCCATTAAATATAAACCTTTAGCTAAAGAAGCCGCTCTATATTTAGATTCACCAACTATACCACCAGATTTTTCCCTGAAATCATAAACCTTTACTCTACAATCTATCTTAGCAATCTCTTCAGCTATTTTAAGAGTTTTACCACAATCATTAGAATCATTAACTAAAACCCACTCCCAGTTAGTATAACTTTGGTTCTTTACTGATTCATAAGTTCTCCATAACTTTTCCCCAGTATTGAAAAAAGGAGTAAAGAAACTAATCAACGGATTGTTTGTTTGATATGGATTTAAAATATAGTTACTAGCAACCAAGTACGCTGACTCACCAGTTGTATCAGATACCTTATCAAAATGTGACCACCTTCTTCTTATATCTAAAGATAAGTTACATAGGTTAGGAAACTTATCAAAAGACTCCCCAATAGTAACTATTGAATCTGGATTAAAAGTAGAAACAATTTCATCTAGATTATCATCTTCTTTTAATTGTAAAGTCAAAAGATCTTTTGACTCATAATCAGCTGGAACTATAGACTTTAAATCTACCTTTTCATCCAATCCCAATAAAAGAACTCTTGGTAGAGAAGAAGATTTTGGACTAGGTATAAAGTTGTAATAACTGATAACTTTATCTATCAATAAGAACTCTTCAGGATTTGACTTATAAAGAGCATCTATTAATATACCATCAGCCGCATAGTTAAGAGCAAACTCACTAACCATAGATCTTTTTATTAAGATTTGAGCTGAATCTATACCTTGAAATCTCATATTTTCAGGAATAGCTATTCTATATTCAAGACCAGTGAAATCTTTTTTATCTACGAATTGTGAAAAAGTAATAACTGACTTATCGGTTTTTATATCACCAATAACTTCTGAAAAATTGGGGTGTAAGATATTATCATCATCTAATAAATACATCCACTCATTAGGATCAATCTCTTTTAGTATTTGATTGATTAGATCGTAACCACAAGCACCGGGAGTAGATTTTAGAAATCTAAGGTTGATTTTAAAGTCATCACTATTTAATATAGATAATAACTCAACATCAATATCTTTGAGTATTGATGTATCAAAAATTACCCACCAAATAATATTTATTTTCTTGTTATTTAATAAAGATTCTTTTATCTTTATAAGATTATAAGGTCGGGTACATCTCGTGATAATATTTATATCCATACACTTATAATATGTATATTAAATTTTGTTTTAATAAAAAATTAGCGTATATTTGTAGAATATGATTCAAGAACTCTCCCTCAAGATAAAATCAGCTAACGACGCTTATCGTTTAGGTCATCCAATAATGACTGATTATGAATACGACCAACTTGTTGATGAACTTAGTCTATTAGATCCTTCTAATGAACTATTCGAACAAATAGGACATCAGATACAAGACGAAACCCGCAAAAGTAAACTACCTATCCCAATGGCTTCTATGAATAAGGTTAAAACACTCGACGAGATTAAAGAGTGGTTTAGACTTAAAAAGATACCATTGTGCGTTGAAGTAATCATAACTCCTAAGTATGACGGTCTTTCACTATGCGTAAATGAGTTCACCGGAGATGCTTGGACTCGTGGTGATGGTGAATACGGTCAAAAATCAGACGAACACTACAGACTGATTGGGAATCATTACCAAAGGGATGGTCATATACCATTCACTTACACATTTGGTGAAGTTATGATGCCAAAAAAGACCTTCATAGAGAAATACTCATCCGACTTCGCAAACCCTCGTAACCTTGTTGCTGGATTACTCAACTCACCGGATGCAAGAGAGTCTCTTAAAGACCTCTTATTCATTAAATATGGTGTCGATTCTATGACAACATATTTCAAATCAGACATCCTAGACAAACTCAATTCCGGTCAAGATGTAAAGGTTCCATATGAAGTAAAATCCCTATCTGAAATCACAGAAGATAGTCTATACGATCTATTCAAATCTTGGTCAGAAGATTTTGAAATAGACGGACTTATCATTGAAGTTAATAACATGGATCTCCAAAGAGATTTAGGTCGTGAAACTTCTTCTAACAATCCTTGTTGGGCAAGAGCTTTCAAATCACCTCGATTTGAACAGACTGCTGAAACTACTATCAATGGTATTTCTTGGAACATCTCGAAACAAGGTTACTTGAAACCAACCCTTCATGTTAATCCTGTTAAGTTAGATGGGGTAACTATCTCTAATGTAACCGGTAATAACGCACGTTTTGTTAAAGACTTGGGTTTGGGTGTAGGTGCTAAAGTACTTATCAAACGTTCTGGTATGGTTATTCCTATCATTTATGAAGTAGTGGAACCAGTTGAATTTCAGTTACCAACTATTCCTAACATTGATTGGAACGAGAATGGTGTTGAACTTATGACCCTCGGTGAAACCGATGAGCAAAAGTTTAAACAACTTGTCTCTTTCTTTGAAATCTTGGAAGCTGAGAGTTTTGGTGAGGGTGTAATCAAACAGTTGTGGGATGCTGGTTACAAAACTGTTAAGGACATTCTGGATTTAAAGGCCACAGATTTGGAAAAGATTGACCGTTTTGGTAAGCGTAAATCAACCATTGTTTATAACTCCATACAAAAATGTATAAAGGACGTTAGTCTCTCTAAATTACAACATGCTACCGGTATTTTCAAGGGGTTAGGGTCAAAAAAATTAGCTTTATTGGAACACTTCAAAACTAAACCAACTATTGAACAAGTAATGTCTATTGAAGGATTCGCTGAAATTTCGGCTAAGTCTTATGTAGATGGATATGATAAGTTCTTTGACTTTATTGATGGTCTTCCAATCACCATTCAAGAAAAAGTAGAAGATGTTAAAACGTCATCTGATTTAGATGGTATGAATTTTGTATTCACCGGATTACGTCGTGCTGACCTTGAGGAAGTTATCCAGTCTCGTGGTGGTAGAATTGGTGGTAGTGTATCAAAGAATACTACACACTTGATTATGAAAGCGGTTGGTAGTGGTTCTTCTAAAGAGAAGAAAGCAGTAGAGTTAGGTATTACAATAATGACTGTTGAACAGTTAGAAACAATGTTAAATATTTTAAAATAATGAACGGTCTAACAATAAACGAGTCCGAATACTTACTTGAAAACGGTAAGATGGGTAAGATTGCTGTATTCTTGTATAGTGGCTCGGGTAATCCAAGTAGTATTTTGGACTGGGCAGTACATGAATACACAAAAGAAATAAATGGTGTTGAAAATAATTTCACTGAACTAATAGGTGCTAATCTGGACCCTTGGATGCGAGTTGTTATATCTGATGTTAATGATATGTATCAAGAGAATTTTGATATAAGCAGACATCATATAACTAATTCTTCTATGGTAAGACAGAATAAATTGACTAATTTAGACTAATATGATAATAGAATTTCTACCTAAACACTCTCTTAACTTTGGAGAGGACTTTGAATACATTGATACCTACGTACTTGGTAAGTCAAGTTGGGAAACTATGCGTGTAAAAGACATAGAAAAATACAGAATCCTTGTTAAAGGTTTTAAAACCGGGAAGGAAAAGATTTTGTATCTTGAGAAGCAACCAGGGTTTTTTGGTAAAGACCGATACCAAATAGGTTGGATTGATGACGATCAAATCAATCACGTTGATGCAAATCACATTAGAAATGAGTCTACTAATGAAGTTGGAGACGGTCATGAAGTAACTAACATATTCGATTATTACCGAAGAGGTAATATACCAAAGACAGTTGAAGATATGTTTTTAGGATGGCGAAATTCTGACCCAATGATCCATAATGGAAACATGACTCACTCATTTTTATCTAAAATAAACAACTATAGGGGATCCTATAGATTTAACCAAAAAACTTACTAAAATGATTGGTGGAATAATAATAGGATTCTTTCTTGGATCTGGGTCAGTACTTGGTATTGGTGTTTTTGCTCTCAGGAAGAAGGAAAAAGAGACAAAAGGAAGACGTGGTCTTATGAGGTATTCATATACCTCAAAGGATATTTATGGCTTAACAAAAGGAAAATACATAGCAACATATGAAGTCATTGAAGTTGAAAGAACGGATGTGAAATCAAAAGTTAAGGTATTGGATGTGAAATCATCAGATCCTAGCGCAAACCAATCAGGTGCCGACAGAACCTATCTTATATCATATATGAATAATACATGGCAAGACTCAGATGGTATTGAGTGGATACAGAAACCAATCGATGAACAAAGAGATGAAAAATTAAATGAACTCTTAAAGTAAACAATTTTATCTTTTTTTATATAAAAAGACCACTTTTTATGCTACGAAAAAACAACTTTCGTTATATATATGATATAATATTTATATTATATTAACGGCAATAAAAAGAAATAGATGAAAATCTACAAAAAATCAACGGAAATCAAATGTTTAATTCAACAATTAAATCTTTTTCAGAGCATGAAACAATCTTTAAAGAACGCACAGGTAACGATTTTACCTTTTACTACAAAAAGTACTATCCTAAACTAATCTATTTCACATCTAAAATGTGTGGGGATTCACAAAAAGCAGAAGACGTAACCACAGAGTCATTTATGACCGCCTTTGAAAAGATTGACAAGTACGAAAAAGATAAGTCACAATTCTCTACGTGGCTATTTACAATAGCACGTAACATAATGTTACAAGACATTAAAAACAATAAAAAAACAGTTTCCATTGACGTAGAAGTTGATGAAGAAGGAACAACACTAAAAGACTTCATTAGAGAAGACGAAGGAGATTACAATCTTCTTGAACTTTCTGAAAAGAAAGCTGACATAATGAAGGAACAAATTGCTAAACTCAAAGAACCTTATCGTAAGGTGATTGAAATGAGAGAGATTAAAAAGATGGCATATAAAGATATAGCTAGCGAACTTGGAAAAAATTTATCCACAATCAAAAGCCAGATAAGGAACGGTCGTGCCATATTGATTTCACAGACTTCTAAGCAATTTGAAGAACTTGACGAAATGTTCATGTAGAAAAAAAGACGGTCAATGACCGTCTTTTTTATGCTTAAAACTTAAATAACTGTTTATTTGATAGAAAGTTTAAAGTCTCAACCGAGTTTATCAAACTTTGATGTTGATCCAACACCTTCAATCTATTATCCTTATAAGCATTTAGACTTATGATTAAATCAGATAAAGACATTCTACCATTTTTATAACTTCTAATAGCATCATCTTTTGATTTTAAATCCTCATTTGAATAAGCTAACTGGTCAGCATTATTTACACTCTGATAAAATAACATAGTTTTATAAGCTTTATTTATCTCATTCTCAGATTTTAATCTTAATGATAAAGCTGATGATTTTTGCTGTTCAACCAAAAACTTAGCTGACTTAATATTACCCTGATTCCTATTTAATATAGGAAGTGGAACCGATATATCTAACCCCCAATAGTTAGTTGTATATGAAGATCTTTGATCCCACTCTACACCCATATTAATATCTGGATAAGCTAATGATTTTTGGTAGTTAAGGTTGTTGATAGATAACTTAATTTGATCTTCCACCATTTTAATATCATATCGACTATCCAAACCCTCATATAGTTGTGGAATACTTGTTTTAAATGTAACTAAGTCCTTAAAATTATAAGTAAATACCGGTATAATCGTAACATCCTTATTAATACCTAATAGTGTTTTTAAATCAGACTCAACAGTAATCTTATTGACGTTAATTAAAACTAAATCGTTTTTAAGACCAAAAATAATAGACTTTAATATACCGGTTGTGTCTTTCTCCTTTGAGTAAAGAGAAATCTGACTTGTGTAAATACCAGATTGTTTATTATAATAAGACAGTTGTAAAAGATCGACATGTATTTGGTATCTAATATTACGCATTAAATCATCAAACTGGTCTTGAGTTATATTAGTTTGGGTTTCCGCCATATCAATCAAATAACCCCTTTTATGAGCTGTCTTAATAACCTGAGTTACTTGTATAAATATTTGACCATATGGATTATCAACTCCAAATAAAGGGGTATTATGTATAAAATACTTACGATAAAGATTATCATATATGTTTTGGTCAGTGGTTAATGTAGGGTTATCCCATAGTTTAGCTTGTCTAATCAAAGCTTTATTAGCATCAATATTATAATGTGATGATATTAGGTCTAAATTGTTTAGACTGAACACTTTTTCTGCTTCTTGAAAGCTTAATTTTAATGTATCTTGACCAAATGAAATGATTGACACAATTAAAAATAAGAATAGTAATGAAATCTTCTTCATGATTGTTTTCTTTTTTAAGATCTATATATTAAAATATAGGTAAAAAACTTTTCCAAATATTTTGGTATAAATAAAAAATAAATTTTAATTATGATGTTTATGACTGAATTAAATAGTAATAACTTTGATGATATTATCAAAAACAATAAAATAGTAATCGTAGATATAAAAACGGAGTGGTGCGGTCCATGTAAAGCATTATCACCAATACTCGATCAAGTAGCAAATGATTTAGGAGATAAAGTACTTATAGGTAAGCTTGATGCGGATGCAAATACCGACTTATGCCAACAACTTGAAGTGAGAAATATCCCAACCCTTTTATTCTATAAGGATGGCCAAGTAATGGAAAGAACAGTTGGTATGAAAATGAAAAAAGACATATTAGCTATAGTCAATAGACTAATGGAAACTGAAACCACTTCTTAAAGTGGTTTTTTTATTTGTATAATATTCGTATATTTGCTAAAGTGAAACAATACAAAATATATAACTACGATCACTTTGACGAATCTATAGAAGAAAACAATTCAGCCTTTTGTTGTCTAACCAAAAAGTTTGGAGATTATCAAGAGAAACTAAGTGAGAAATCTTACAACCCTATTTGGTTTAGTGGTACAAGTGATATGAGTATTAAACAAATACTAAATCATATCTGGGATAAAGAGGATATTGATATGTTTGTGGAGTTAAATCCCGAATGTGTTAATGAAACTTTTACCATATATAAACACTATACACAAGAAGATTACTTCTCTGATTTAGGATTCTCAAGAGGTAACTATCGTAAGTATTGTCCATTACAAGAAAAAAGAGATAAACTATTAAAAGAACTACTATGAGTTACGTTTGTATAAAAAATAAGAAAGCTTACTTTGAATATCATATTCTACACGAATATGTAGCAGGTATTAAACTTGTAGGTAGTGAGGTAAAATCACTTCGTCAAAATAACGCCAATATGGGTGATACTTATTGTTATGTTTGGAATGGTGAGATATTTATCAAAAACCTTCACATATCAAAGTATCATGAATCTTCATACATGAATCACGAGGAAATGCGTGATAGAAAACTTCTACTCAATAAGAAAGAAATCAATGATATTATTAAGTTGTCTAAAGACAATGGTATAACAGTTATTCCACTTGAAATCTTCACACAAAGAGGTATGTTTAAAGTGAAAATAGGAGTTGCTCGTGGAAAGAAGTTATGGGATAAAAGATTATCTATTAAAAACCGAGATATTGATCGTGAAATCAGAAACAGTTACTAAATAAAAAAAATATGAAACGAACAATAACAAAAAACCTTACAATAATTTTTGAGGGTGTTGAATGGGTTCCTGGTTTTCAATGTGGTTTAAAAACTTTGAAAACATCTTTCAACCCAGGTGATAATGTTCAGGTTAATTTAGCATCATCTGGAATAGGAGTTACATTTGGACAAACAAAAGAATGTTGGATTTACTCAAAACCAAAAATATGATAAACGATCAGAAACTACCACCTTTCCAAAGGTTAAAAATGTTAATAGACGATGAACCAACCCTAACCGATAAAGGTTCAAAGAATTTAGATGCACTACTTGGTGTAGAACCGAGAAAACCTAATATTCTTGATAAAATAAAGGGTTTGTTTATTAAGTTAGATTCCCTTATCTTTGCTAAGAGGTCTAAAATGACAAACGTATATTCAAAGAGAAAATGAAAGCATTAAAGAACAAATCTAAAATCGACGAAATCTTTACTTCCAAGGGTAAGAGTGCTTACACCCCTACCGTTAAGGCTAGGTTTGTGTCTGGTGAAGGTGAAGTTCTTATAACTGTTCCAACTAAACTCTTCAAGAGGGCAGTTGATAGAAACAGACTGAAAAGACTTATGAGAGAGTCTATCAGGACTAAAGATATGAAGCAGATGAACATTGCTTTAATCTATGCATCTTCTAAAATTGAAGACTTCAAGACTATTGATAGTGATATCAAAAAGATTTTTGAAAAAATATAAACTTGTTATATATTTGTAATATAATAAAAGAAACTACTAATCGAGTTTTACTGGGCAATATAAACTGACAGTTTTACGGTAGGTTATTAGCGTTTATGGTGGTAAGTAGCAGTAGAATAACTTTAAGTTCTCCTATGTAAAAGCCTGTGAACCACCTAATTTAAAGATATTTTTAATATATTTATGAAAGGAGACGTTTAATTTAGTATGGGGAGGGACACCTGCCCACTTACAGTAAAGGTGTCAACTAGTTCTATGGTGTAACGGTAGCACAACAGATTCTGCTTTAGGCGAAGATTTGATTCTGTTTGTTTAGGTTCAAATCCTGATAGAACTACTAAAGCAGAAACATAAGTTTCTCCTTTTTTTATTTTAAATACTTAACCTATATTTGCATCATGAAAAAAGTAATCATACTCATAACATCGGGTCGAGGTCCAGTCGAATGTTACAGAGTTGTTGCCAAAGTGCAAGAACTTGTTATGAAACAAGCGAAAGATCAATCCATCAATATATCAGTATTGGAATCCACCAAAGGTGACTTAAAAGGTACTATGCTTTCCACTACACTTCTTGCTGAAGGTAAGAATGTAGATATTCTAAGGGAGTTTGAAGGTACTATACAATGGATTTCTAAGAGTCCATATCGACCAATGCAAAAGAGAAAAAATTGGTTTGTTGGTGTAAGTTTCTTTGAAATGAATAACCAACTTAGTTTTAATATAAAAGACGTTACAATAACAACTGCTCGTTCCGGTGGTTCCGGTGGTCAAAATGTTAATAAAGTTGAAACTGCAGTTAGAGCAAAACATGAACCAACCGGAATACAAGTATTAGCAACCGACTCCCGTTCTCAATTAGAGAATAAAACATTAGCTATTAAAAGACTTGAAGAAAAGGTGCTTGTTGAAAAGACTAAAATTCTTGCAGAACAACAACAAGATAAGTGGCAAGAACACAATATACTTGAAAGAGGTAATCCTACAAAAACATTTGAAGAAATTTTGAAGAAATAATTTGGTGAATAAGATAGTTTGTACTATCTTTGTGTAACAAAAGGGAAATAAACAGTGATAATATCAAATTATACAATAGAGGATTTAATATCCGAATTGGAACTGGAAACAGGGATGACATTTAATATTAACTTATAATATCGCAGACGATTGAGTATTAAAAGTGGAGACAAGTGCAAACCCACATTATAATTTAAAATGTTCAAAATATTTGGTAGAATAAAAACTTTTAATTATATTTGTAATATAAAAAAACAGAAAGGGAGAAACAACTTTCTAATATATAGAAAATACATTGCGGGGTAGAGAAACGGTATCTCGTTTGGCTCATAACCAAAAGGTAAGTGGTTCGACTCCACTCCCCGCTACAAATAAAAAATAGATTTGGTAGATTGAATAAATCTTCATATCTTTGTAAAACAAAACAGTAAAAACTTTTAAAACTCAAATAAGATGACAACTACATTCTCACATAAACATTCCTTTAAATTCTGGAGCAAATGGTTTAGTACCATTGGTTCGGGTGAGAGTATTTGCCTATCTAAATCAGTCAAATGATTGTAAGATAATAAAAGGGTAAAAGTATTCAGTCCGAACTTCACAAGAGTTCGGATTTTTGTTTTTTATATGGTGACTGTAGCTCAGAGGCAGAGCGTCCGGTTGTGAACCGGAAGGTCGGGATTTCGAAATTCCTCTGTCACACTTCGATGAGACCGTTTAGAATTTTTATAGAGTCCGTAGAAACATCATAGAAAATTCACAAGGTACAGTAGCTGAGATGGTTTAGCGCTAGGTTGAAGCCCTAGGACACACAATACGTCGGTTCGATTCCGTCCTGTACCACAAAAATAAGGTGAACAAGCTAACTTGGTAGAAGCGCAAGACTGAAAATTTTGAGGACTCGGATCGTAACCGAGGTTCACCACCAAAAAATACGAGTAACAGACAAGGTGTCGGTCAGGTCTCCAAAACCTCGACGGGTGGGTTCGATTCCTACTACTCGTGCAAAAACATAAAATTATGAAACAATATAAACAGATTAAACAAAAATCTAAACTATAGGTCCACCTGTAAGATTACGGGGGACTATAAAAAAACCTCACGTAGCAAACAGGTGTATGCTCTCGGCTTTTAACCGAATGGGCTCGGATCGTTACCGAGCGTGAGGACAAAATAAGCTCTCGTTCGCTTAGCGGCCTAAAGCAGCAGTCTTTTAAACTGCAGAGGTAACCAAGTCCTCAATCGTGGGTTCAAATCCCACCGAGAGCACAAAAATAAGTTTATGAAAATGTATAGTAGAATAAATAAAATAATTGGATATAATCTTTCCAAAGATGAAATAGATAATATTCTTTTATCTTTAGGCTATAAAATAAAAGAAAACACATTAGAAGTTCCTTCTTGGAAGCATGGTCAGGTAACTATACAAACTGTAGTTGAAGATATAATAAGAATATATGGTTATGATAATATTCCTATTTCAAATAGGATGAATATATCAATACCGATGAAATAAAATAATGGTCTCGTTGCATAGCGGCGATTGCAGCAGCCTCTTAAGCTGTTACGAAAAACATCGTGGGTTCGAGTCCCACCGGGACCACAAACAGGGAGATAGCTCAGTGGTAGAGCACGTAAAACACTCTTTCGGGATATCTCTGGTCAAAAACAGTAGTGATGTAAAGGGTTACTTCGCTCTCTTAAAGCCGTGGTCGCAGGTTCGATTCCTGCTCTCCCTACATGAAACATAATCCACCACATATGGTAAAAGTAGGGGATCTGATAACAGATCCTAAGGGACGTACTTGGGGACACCGAACTATTGTTGAAATAAATGATACAGAGGAATCAGTTTCTTTTTTCATTGGGATATCGAGGATTTTAAAAGGTAAAACCGAATCTCTTGAAATAAGAAACGAAATTATTTATCTTAAAAAGGAAGATAAATGGGTATGGACCGGTGAAGGTGATATACAGGATTGTAAAGAAACTCCAAAATTTTATTTGGAAATAACAAAAGAAATGGATAGAAATCAAAGACTAAATGAAATTTTAGAATAAAATAATGGGAATGTAGCTCAATGGTAGAGTTTATATAATCACTTTTAAAAATTTACCTTGAATAAAGTGTTGATTAGAAGTGTTACTTCGTTTGAATTGAAATCAAAAGGTTGTGGGTTCGAATCCCACCATTCCCACTAAAAATTTTTAATATATATCATAATGAGATATATTAAACTATTTGAAAGTTTTACTGACTATATAACAAGTGAAGAATCACTTAAACGCATAGATTTTCCCGATGAAGAGTTTGATGAATTAATAGAATCCTCTTCTATTGAAGAGGTAACTGATAAAGATGTAGAGTTTTGTGAGTCACAAGTGTTGGAAGCATGTAAAGATACTGATTTTGATTTTTGGATTAAAAAAGGCAATAGGTTTACACAAGATAATATTAAATCCAGTGTTATTTTTACCGGAAAAAAAGATGATTATCATATAGTCTTTTTTAAATTTTCAGATGATTATTGGATAATAGAAACATATTTAGGAGAGATTAATTGGAATTTTCCAGGAGGATCTGATTACCAATTCTGGATAGCTGATTATTATGAAGGGATTAAAGAATGGACTAAGATGATGAAACTACATTTTAGTTTATATTACAATAACATTAGACGTAAGAAATAAAATATGATACACGAAATACAAGAAATAGTAAAATCACTTTCACCGGAAGAAATAGTTAATACAATAAAAACTATTCATCCTGATGATGTTATTATGCGTATATCTTCTAACTATAATAGTATTGAATCTTCTATTAGAAACTATCCAGTACTTAAACACAAAATAACAAGAATAGGTAGAATAACTAAAGTAAGATTTCATAATAGAGTGAAAAAAATACGTTTTGGAAAATAATATATATGTTATGAAACATATAACAAATTTCAAACTATTTGAATCAAAAGAAGATAATATAGAAGATTTATACAAAGAGTATAAGAAAGCTGAAACCAAAGAAGAAAAGGATAAAATGGTTCGTAAGATAGCAAGAGAAGCTGTTAATTCTGGAAACATGAAACCTTGGTTTGAAAAGTTTAGAAAGGAAAGACCAATAATGGTTGAGTTAAAAAGAAAAAAGATGTAAAAATTTTGGTAGAATAAAAAAATGTTCTATCTTTGTAAAACAAAACAGGAAAATTTAATATATATAATAACATGAAAACAATAGTATCATCATCATCGTCGTCAAGTCGTAGTAGTTCGAATATAATTCGATGTTGATATGTATTGTCTAAAATGAAGATACTTAAAAACCTCGAATCAAACAGATTTGAGGTTTTTTTTTTTTAGTTTTATAGTTTAATGGATAAGAATTACCGGTTTCGACCCGGTAGGTGGGGGTTCGAATCCCTCTAAAACTACAATAAAATGGAGAGGTAAATTAGCCGGTGCTAATTCCAGTCTTGAAAACTGTGAGTACCTTTTGGTATGGGGATCGACACCTCACCTCTCCGCTAATAAAAATGGAGGTAGTACCCAATGGAGGTAGTACCCAGTTGACAGAGGTACACCGTCTTGAAAACGGCTAGTTCGGTGAAATTCCGGCGTTGGTACATTCTTATTTTGGAAGATTGTCAGAGTGGTCTATCGTATCTCTTTGCTAAAGAGATGGGTGTAACAGCCCCACAGGTTCGAATCCTGTATCTTCCGCAAAATAATTAAGGAATAAATGGAATTCTGAGTGTTGTGGTATAGGGATGGTCTAATATTTTATATATAAAATATGTATAAATGTAATAAATGTGAATTTGAAACCGATAACAAAAGTGAAATAGGAAATCATTATAAGTATTCTCATAATAAAAATAATATTATTTTAACTTGTAAATCATGTGAGAAGGAATTTAAGTCACAAGGAGGTCTTAAAAACCATGAAAATAAATGTAAAGGTAAAAAAATTAAAGAAGTTAAAATATGTTCTAAGTGCAAATTTGAAATAAAGGCAAATTTTAATAAACATCTCAACTATTGCGATGGAAGAGGACCTAGAAGAAGTCGACCAAAGCCAGGATTAGGATGGAGTAAAGGACTTAATAAATTTACAGACGAAAGAATATCTAAATTAAGTAAATCTTTAGAAAATAGAGTATATAAAGGGACTAAACACACAGAAGAAACAAAGAGTATTTTAAGTGAAATTATGAAAAAAAGATATGAAAGTGGTTGGGAGTCAACAGCGGGTAGATGTAAAAAAATAGAGTATTATAGTCCAGTAGCCGGTAAAATAAAAGTAGATGGAAATTGGGAATATAGAGTTGCAGAATATTTAGACAAAATTGGTGTTATTTGGAGTAGAAATAAAAAAAGATTT
>Ga0114962_10000058_pt1 | contig 83733 bp, 90 predicted proteins | sample C_130820_MF_Meta_FD_87017 | JGI IMG/M metagenome (GOLD analysis project Ga0114962, IMG submission 87017) | Freshwater microbial communities from Lake Croche, Canada to study carbon cycling - C_130820_MF_MetaG | ecosystem: Environmental > Aquatic > Freshwater > Lake | place: Lake Croche, Canada... | reverse complement strand
TATATGAGAATGGGTTATGGGGAGGATTAAGTACTTCTTCTGCTATTTCTACATCTGTTTCTGCAGTATCTGGTACATGGTACGAAGTTCCTACAATGTTCAGAATATTGATATCTGGGACAGGTACAGTGAGTGTTACAACAAGAGACGTAAATTCTGTTGTCACTAATAATTCTTTTGTATATATTGTTTCTGCTGCCACCAATGAAATACATAGTTTCATTTCTGAAGATGTCCAATACATAAAAATTACATTTGTAAGTCCTATTTCAGTAACTTTAATAAATTAATATTATGAAAGAGATATCGGTATATGGCTCTGGGACAAATACTCCTGTTGATAATTCTATTTTAATTGTTCCCAGTTTCAATAATGGAGGAGCAACTGCAACACAAATAGGAAATAAGATCACTGTTACTTGTGCCAATGTACACAATATCTCTCCACATATATCAGATGGAATAAATCATCAAAATGTGAGAGTATATATAAATTTTTCTTCAGGGATACCTTCTGATACATATTATAATATAATAATAGTAAATACAAATATTTTTACATGTGAATCTAAAATATCAAGAAATATTATTACTGCTGTTTCTGTTATTCCTCTAGGAACATCTGCAGTAGCAATGACTGGATTAAATATTTATTTTCCTCCTAAAAATTTAAAAGGCGGTTCAAGTATAAGAACAGAAATATTTTTTCATATGCCCATTATTAGTAGAGGAGTAATACATTTTGGTCTTGGTATTCCTAGTTTTCCATTATTATTTGTAAATAATAATTCAAATTATGCATCTTTAAGCAGTTATTTTATGTATAGTATGATATATTTTATGAATGATTCTGATTTTATTACATCATATGATGTTCAACACGAAAATGCACAAACAAAAGTTATCGGGTCTTTAATAAACATTTCTACAACAGGTCTGACATTGTGCCCAGGAATACAATTTGAATCTGCTGCTACCAATGACTATATAATGTGTTCTATGATAAAATCGGAATATGTACGATGAGAGAGATATCTACAAAACAATCTGGTGTATTGCTACCATTAGAAAGAACTCCATTAATAGTACCAAATTTTGCCCAAGGGTCATGGAGTGCTACTCAAACAGGAAATATTATATCTATATCTACAAATGCAGCAACTTTTACGGCAGGAATAGATAATACTGGAAAGATGACGGTCACTTCTATTGGTTCTAATCCTATTTTAATAGGACATAATATTATTTTTGATAATTCTAGAATATGGAATACTGTAACAGATTTTATTATTGGTACAAATGGTGGTGTAGGAATATATCAATTAGCATGGTTTAAAAATAATTATAATGTTGCTAGTGTAGATACTGTTGCAAAAACTATAACAGTTAAAGAAGCAATGGTTTCTGGTACTACCATTGGATGGACAATTACCAGAGCAAATATTAATTATACTGTTGCTAGTGTAGATACTGTTGCAAAAACTATTACACTAAGTCAGTCAATGGTCGGGACTGATGCTATTGGTTGGGTAGTTTATCAACAAGAAGTTACTATTCCTTCAGGAACTGCATTAACAAGCGGATTTGCACATAATATGCTAAGTGATCCTGCATCTATGATCAGTAATACAGGAAATAAAGTATATTTAAGTTTCACTAATGCAAATATATACTTTTCTGATGGTTGGTACGATAATATTATTATCACTAGTTATATAACTTTTACATGCACTGCTTCCAATACAGTATCTACACAGACACCAAATATAAGTATTAAACCAATGACTATATCTCTCCCTTTGATGCCAATTTCTGTCCCTATACCAAAAGATACAATAACTATCGGTAGTGTAGTAACAATAGAAGCAGATATATTTTTTGGTAAGGATGAGGTTACATGTAATGCTCTTATTGGGACATTATCTCAAGAAAATGTTTTTTATGCTAATGATGTTGGTGGCGGTACATCAGGGTTTCATTTATATAATACAATAAAATTTTTAGGGGATTCCAGTCACGTTAGTAATAGGATTGGACCATATGCCCATTCTAGGATGGATGATTTTTATGGTAGTATAAATAGGTTAGGTTTCAATATTTTATATCTCGGTGATTATAATTTGAAAGAAGGATTTTCTTTAATACCCTATGTAGGTTTCAAAAATACTAGTATCACAAATAATTATCAAATGTGGACATCAATAAGAGCGAGATATGTTAGATGACAATTGTAAATACTTCAGAAGATCTAATATATAATGATGGTGTAACAATTCCAAATGATTTTTTTGGAATACATTTTAATACATTCCCTTTGTTACCCAGAAATACAGTAAATCCAATAGATGGTGTTAGTGAAAGATATTCAAAACCACCCACTATGGCATTTCGATCTACATATGGTGTTACCACAAAAATAATAACAAGAGACACACAATATTGGCATTATTTAAATAACTTTATTAAAATGTTTGGTACAGGAAAATCTTCTTCTGGTGTTACATTTTATAATGCCATTGATAATTCTACTATTATCGGAGAATTAGATTATGTTATAGATGAAAATACTCTGGCATTAAAAACAGCAGTAAATTTAATCCCAACAAATAGCAACTATCCTACCATAGCGATAAATTATATTTCTAAAGCACCTAGTGTAGATTATAATTATTCTATGATAAGATCTTTTTTTATGGGGTGGAATGAGAATCAACCGACACAAAATGGCGCAGTTGATTTTACGCATACCGATTCCAGATTAAAATATCATTTGAACATAACACCTAACTATTGGAACAAAGAGACTCCAATGTTAATTATATTGGAAGATGTACCGAATTGGGCATGTACTAGTCCTAATGCGTGGTGGGGTTTGACATATAACAGATCAAGAACTGCTCCTGTACTGCAATATTGGGTTACGTATCTTACTGCAATGGCAAATCATTATAGTTCTGCACCATTTACTGGAAAGGTACTTCATTTTGAAATATGGAATGAACCTGCATATTTGACATATAGAGCAAAAGGGATTGCTGGGAGTACTACATTAGATATAGTAAGTAATTGGTTAAATATTATAGATGGTGGTATTGTTCATGGCGATGGTATTGTTGCAGGATCTATTGTAGTATCTTCTAAGAATGATAGAAGCTTTTCTGTATATCCATATATTATTCAAACTATTACTCTTAATAATGCATTGACTGCAGATGTAGACGGAACAGTATATTTTGATTCTGGTAGTAGTTCTGTTGGTGCATGCAGTGCCACTGTTGGAACAAATACCATTACTTCTGCATCTCCTATAACAGGAATTTCTCTACCTATTGCACCTCACCCAGCATCGTGGAGAATATTTAGAGAAGAAGAAACTATTTTAGGCGTATATTCTCCATTTATTAGATATACTATTACAAATGTTGTTGGAAATACTATTACAGTAGCTGAAACAATAACAGCATCCTTCACAAATAAAAATCTTGTTATATATAATAATAGTTGGTATTTTAATGATAAAATAGAAATATTATCAGTCATGACCAGACTTGCAAATCAGATAATAAAATCTGTTATACCAACAGCAAAAATAATATCTCCTGCAATATCGGGTATTCTTAACTATTATTATAATGGTAATAGAGGAAGAGAGGTTGCTGCATTTCTGAATACTTCTGCAGAGGGATTTGTATATAACGGCATTTCTGGTGTCGGTACAAAAATGAAAGACTGGATAGACGTTATTGGATTTCATACGTATGAGGCAAGTACAGATACTCCTATGCATGTCAAAAATATTAGAAAAGAAATTGCAAAAATTGGAATGCCAGAAAATACAGAAATGTGGAGCACAGAGTTTGGGTATGGAAACCCAGGAAATATTGCAAATTTTGTTGGATCTGTATCTGGAAATACTCTGACAGTATCTGCAGTCAATTCTGGAATAATAGCACTTGGAAATACGCTTCGTGGGGCTACTGCAACATTTACTGCCACTATTGCTGGAAATGTTATGAGAGTCAAACAAGCAGATAATTATGAATTTTCTGGAAAATTAAATATTGGGGATACTGTTTCAGGATATGGTATTACTAATGGTACTACTATTACTGGATTTATTACTACTACATTTACTGCATCTATTTCTGCAAATAATATGGTAGTATCTGCAATATCTTCTGGTACTATATTGAGAGGATTGAGAATCAGTGGTATCAATGTTAATACTGGTGCTATTATTACTGATGGTACTACTATTACTGGATTTATTCCTACTGTATTTACTGGATCTATTTCTGGAAATACCATTGTAGTATCAACAATAACTGCTGGTACTATATTGTCTGGGATGATAATTAATGGTATCAATATTGCTACTGGTGTTGCTATTGCCAATGGTACTACAATAACTGGGTTTGTTTCTGGTACAAATGGTGGAACAGGAACATATACCATATCTGGCTCTCCTCAGAGTTTCCCTGTTGGCACCAGTATTGCTGCTAATAATAGTGGTGGAATAGGAACATATACTATATCTGGATCTCCTCAGAGTTTCCCTGCTGGCACTACTATTTCTGATAATCCTAGTGATGGGAAATATGGATCATATAATATAAATAATTCTCATATTATTGATACAGATACTCCGCTATATATTAAAAATAATGTACTATATAATACAAAAATTACTGCATATGGTACTGGAATAGGTAATACAGGAACATATATATTAGACACATCGCAGAATGTATCCAGTTGTTCTATGGTTTCTTCGTATTCTGAAATTCAATATCAAGAATATTGGATAAAATGGATTTCCAGAGTTATTTTGTTATCTGCCTTTGGAGGATGTGCAAAGACATTCTATTATCAATATGACGATTTTAATTTTGGAACTACAGATCCTGTAGTAATAACTGCAGTAGCAGCAAATATTAATTTTATAAAAGGGAAGACACTTGCAAAAATGGTACATACAAAGAAACAAGGTATTCGTACAGGTGGATTTACTGCATATTTTACTGATAATACATCTATCACAGTATAAATATAGTATATGAAAGAGATAACATCAAGATTTTCTGGATCTATTGCACCATTGGCACATACGCCATGTATGATTCCTGTTTTTGCAAATGGAGGAGCATATGCGACTCAGAGTGGAAACATTATTACTGTTACTTGTGCAAATCCTCATAATATTCCTATGGCTTCTTCTAGTAATATAAGCAATAATAATGTCAGTATTATATTATGGTTTGGATATGATACCACAAATAATAATACTTCAGCAATCAAGTCTAATTGCTACAAAAACATAATAGTAATATCTACAACACAATTTACGTGTGTATCTGACGTATCACAAGAAATAACAGATCATAACATTATAGCATTAGAACCTTGGATACCTTTACGATTGATTGATGTTGGTATAGATATCCCAGCAAACTACTTGACTGCTGGTAGTTCTATTATATATGAAACATTTTTAGAAAGACCAAATCTAGGCATAAGGAGAACTTCTAGTTATGCATTTGGTCCGATATCTCTATATAGTAAAAGTATGTATAATGATACATCCCAGTGGAATAATTTTGGTAATGATAGTCTCTCTTCTTCTACTGCAATATCTAGGCATATATATAAACACATATATTTTTATGGAGACAAACAATTCAATGGTGGGTATAATTTCGTAGATAGAGAATATAGCGCATGGAATTCATCTAGATATAGTCCAGGTCAGAGCGATAGTATAGGAAATAACATAGCGAGTGAGGTTCGTGCGATATCATTGAAATATGGTTTCACATTTTCGCCATTTGTTAATTTTGATTTATTATCTGCAGAATGTACTGCAACTATTTCCGGAAATACTATGACTGTATCTATCATATCTTCTGGTACATTGACCAAGGGTCAGACTATCAGTGGCATTGGTATTACTGCTGGTACTATCATTACAGGATTTGTTCCTTCTGGTATTAATACAGTTGATGGAGAAAAGGGAACATATACCATATCTCCAAATCATAATATTGCTACTGCTACCAGTATTTCTGCAAAAACGCTCATAAATGATTATTTATTGTTGCGCATGCCAAGACTAGAGATAATATAATGAATAACGATAATATAGAATCAATATCACATAAGAAATATGTTTTCATAAATCCAAAAAATACTCCAATACCAAACGATTGTTTTGGTGTGCATTGCCATAGATGGCCTATTAGTAGTGATGCGCACAATGATAGCACTACAATTGCAGCAAATGTATATGGGTTTGCATATAGTGTAAAACAAGAATCTCCTGCAGTATTCAATTATGATTTTTATAGAACAATGGATGGTCCAAGTGGTGGGTGGGTAGGTGCCCATCAAAAAATAGAAAGTCTGACCAGAGTTGGATATACAGTAACCATTAAATTTTATAAACCTAAAGAAAGAACGCAAGGACCAGCATCAATAACATCTTGGGCAAATTATATTGTAGATGGCGATAAAGTTACTATATTAGGAGCAAAAGAAGCTGGATTTAATGGTGAGTTTACTATAAAAAGGTTGCCATGGGTAACAGAGACAGACGCATATAGTAATACCCATTCCTATTATCCTTATACATATACCTCTACAATATATGGAAATACTACTGCAACCACAGATACATATTTAAGATCATTTGATTGGACAAAGCTGGATGCAGTATATGATACTATAGTTACAAAAGAAAAAAGAAATATATTATATACATTTTTAGGATCTCCGCATTGGAATTCTGCAGTTCCGCTTGGATTGCGCCCATATGATGATGTATGTATGAGTGCTCCAGCTAATATGGATTATTATATTGAATTTTGTGTTGCGTTAGCAAACAGATATCCAAAAATATTGCACTATGAGGTCGGAAATGAGCCAGCATGGAATTATTTCATTAATCCTACTGCAGTACCAAATGACAATTATTCTGTATTGGTACGAAGACTTCCTTCTCAATTTGATTGTCTATATATCGGATGCACAATATGTTGTAATGGCATTTCTCCTACTGCAAAGATAGTATCATTTGCTATTTCTTCGAGTGGTTATGAGTGTACTATTACAATGGATACACCAATAACAGGAACTCTATCAGGATATCTATATCCAAGTAAGTATTATACAAGAAATGTTGTTTCATATACCGCTGGAGACGCTACAAAAAATATTACTATTACATTAGATGATGCATCCGGTATTCATGCATATTCACTTCCAAATCCATTGGTATTTACAATATCAGGATTATTTAATGCTATTGATTATCCTATTAATTCTATAGTTGATATTGCAACAACTACTGATACCTATAAATTTAAGGTCAATACTACAATACCAAATAATATCAAAGTTGTGGCATATGAGAGTGGAAGCATAATAAATGTTATTAACAACCAATATTATATTACCAGAAATTTTGGATCAAAAACATCTAGTATTATCAATTCTCAAAATACTATAACAATTACGTTATCTACAGCAGGAGAGACTTTTGCGAGTACAACAGATATAACCAAATATGGAGTAATTAGTAATACTTCAGGACTTGCTGTTTCATTCACTGTTACAGCAAATGTTAATAATACTACGTTGACTATTATTGTTCCTGCTTCTGGTACATATACGATAACAGGTACTGTAATAAAAGGTATATTTATACCACAAGAAGGCAACAAAGTTACAAATGTAGCAAATTCTAAAACATCTCCAGTATCATTTGTTATGTATGCATCAAATAGTACATATAATAATGGAGAATATTGCAGAATAGACGGTACAAATATAATAGATTATTCGACTGTTTCTAACATAAATGGTAATATTTTAACATTGAGTAACAATTATAATCTTGGTTTAATATCTGGTCAGGTTAGATTTTGGAATATAAACGATAGATCATTTTTTTCTGAGTCGCCTAATAGATTGTCAGAATTAACCAGAATAACAAAATTAGCAATAAAATCTGTCAGACCAGAAGCAAAAATACTAATGCAGCCAACATCAGGATTAGTTGATCCATCAAATACAGATCCTAATTTTTTCAATGTTTCTACAGGATCTGCAACAAAAAACCAGTCGCTATACGCATATCCTTCGTGGGAAACATCTGCGAAAGGATATTCTTATCTTGGAAATGATGGCACTGGAACTAGAGCAATCGATCATGTAGATATTATTGCCCAACATACATATGGACATAGAGAATTTAGTGGATGGTTGAGAATAAAATCATATCTAGCATCTCTTGGATTTCCAGACATGGATGTATGGTCAACAGAATTTGGAGAAAATGATATTCCATATGTTGGTAGTACATATCAAGCATGGACTGGCGATGCTTTGACATTCTTTCAACCTACATGGATAAAGTCTACTACTACATCAAATATTGTTACCATATATGGCGCAGATTCTTGGGGAATTCCTAAAGGTAAATGGTTAAGGGATATTGGGGGTAATAAAATAGGTTTAATTACATATTGGGGTGGAAATACTATTTATTTGAAAGACAATGCTCTTATTAATTATGCTGGACAGGGTATAGTATACACAAATAAAGAGAAACAAGAATCTGTTGCTAGATATATGCTTGCACCTATTGCTGCAGGATTTAAAAAGGCATTTCTATATGATGCAGATTCTGGTGGTACAATGAGTATATTGGACGACTATTATTCTTCTAAGGTAATAGGAAATTCCGTAAATTCAATAAAAGGAAAAACTGTTGTTGCTGTAGAGCAATTTGATAATTCTTGTATCAAAATATATTTTACTGATGGTTCTATAGTAGATACTTCAAATTTTCTTGTTCCAAAACCACTATCAGAATATATTAACAATCAGATAAATTATTTATTGGAAGTCAATGTTGCTGGCGACATTACCAAAGATTTATATGCAGTCACTCCTAGCTTATGGACAGGCACATCGATGGAGAGAAACTTACGTAATCTCCTGCGAACAGTCAGTCTGACTGCATTCAATCACCCTACCGACAGTGCTGCTCCAATGTGTGTGGCAATTTCTCGCAGACATGTGATTTCATCAAACAGTTTTCATCCTATAATAAATTCTACTGTAGTTTTCAAGGACAGAGTGATAGGCGATTATGCATATAATAGAACATATACTAAAACGATCACTAACGGAACAAATATAGCAGGAACAGATATCTGGATAGGGTATCTAGATTCAGATTTGCCTACATCAATCGTCCCAATGTTGTTATTTCCTTCTAATTTTATGAATTATATAACAACAGAAACATCAGAAGCTGGTCTTCCTGTGTATATTGCCGAACAGAATAAATCATTGAGTATTGCAAAATGGAGCAAATATGATAATGATATATTGATTAATGATGCAATAACAGTACCAGCAGATTTTTTAGGTATGCATTTTCATAGATGGCCTGCAGCAGATGCATATGTAATGGGAACAATACTTGCAACATCTGGAAATACTACTACATTGGTCGGGAATGGAGATTTTGCTTATCAACTTGGTTCTGGAATAAATGCACGAGGCACAAAATTATACAATTTCACTACAAATAATTTGATAGGTATTGTAGATCAAGTGATAGATGCGACACACTTATTGATATATACTGCAGTAACTCTTCTGACCAATACTGATTATAATTATATTATTGCCACACCTAATGCTGCATTTGATTATTCTATGGTAAGAACGCATGATGGTCAAGGATCAGTGTGGTCTTACATACAACCTTCACGGGATGTATGGAAATGGGATTTATTTGATATTGTATATAATACACATATTGCGAATGGTAAACAGATATTATTTACTATATTTGGTACTCCAATGTGGGCTGCAGCACGACCCTATGAACAAATATCCACGTATGGTGGCACTGCTGCAGAACCACAAGATATGAATGATTATATTAATTTTATTTCTGCAGTAGCAACAAGATACAAATTAATAAATCATTATGAAATATACAATGAGGCAACATATACACACAAAACTGCTACTGGAAAAAAAGGTGAATATACTATAAGTATAACTGAATCTTTTCAAAATTCTAATGGTATTAGAAGTGGAGTTATTGTTTCTGGCGAAGGTATAGCAGCAGGAGCAAAGACAGTTTTTATAGATTTATATTCTTTTGTTGTTACCTTAGATAAACCAAACACATATGATGTAAATGGAATAGTACAATTTCAAGAAGGTTTCACTAGAATATGTTCTGCTACACCAGTAATTAATCCAACTACTGGTGTAGCAGAAACATACACCATTACTATTGATTCACCGATACTTACATCAGATGATCAATATTGGGATGCAGTTAATGGGACTACTAATTCTGGAGCGGTGGGAATATTAATATGGAATACAGATTCTAATACCCCGTTTAAAAATCAAATACAATCTGCAAATGGTAATATTATTACTACTACTGAAAAAATTACATCTGGATTTTCTAATGTGACATTATATTTTGGTGGTAGAAAGTTTTTCAGTGGTACAGAAGAAAAACTTGCAGAAATGACCAGATTGACTTCTCAAGTAATAAAGGCAATCAATCCTTCTGCAAAAATTTTGAATTGCCCTCCTCCAAATATGTTACAGCAAATAGGAGGTTCTGGTAGTATAAGCATGAAAGCAGCATTAAATGCTTCTGCAGAAGGTTTTGTATATAATGGTATTTCTGGCGCAGGAACAACTTGTAAAGATTGGGTAGATATTATAGGATTCCATACATATGGTGGACATTCTCCTACTGATATATTTAAATTAAGAAAAACATTAAATAGTATGGGGATTTCTCCAAATATAGAATTGTGGGATACTGAAGTTGGTGACTACCATTCAAATAAAACTACAGCAGATGCTATAAAATCCCTTTCTTTATTAATATTTGCAGCAGCATTTGGTGGTTGCAGGAGAATATTTTTTTATTCATATGATCATTATGATATGGGATTAATAAAAAACCCTCTTGTTGCAGCAGGTGTGGCATATAATTTTAATTTTATTAAAGGAAAGACGCTTAAAACATTAGACTATGAAGAACCTGATGGTGGAGCAAATAAAGGCTCTATGACTGCAACATTTACTGACAATACCACTATAACAATATGAAAACTATAATATATGGCACTCATACTGCTACCGGAGATGCTCTTGATGTTACCTCATATATAGGGGAAACATTAGAAAATGAAACGTATCAATGGTGGAATTTCAATAATAATGCTAATTCACTTAAATATGGTGGCTCTTCTCTTAGTACACCATCGAAATTGATATGGGGGTTTGGTTTTAATGGTACTATTGATACCAATGGAACAATGAAAGTTAATTTGCAAAATTATGGCACAATACTTATCAATAAAAAATTTAATGCTTCCTATAATGCAAACGCAATTATTACTGGATTTGTTCCTACCGTATTTACTGCAACTATTTATGGAAATATTACGGTAGTTACTGGAACTATTTCTGAATATAATATGGTAGTAACTGGAATATCTTCTGGTACTATAATCATTGGAATGAGAATTAGTGGTGTCGGTATTACCTCTGGTACTACTATTACTGGATTTACCTCTGGCACAAATGGTGGAGCAGGGACATATACCGTATCTAATGTACACAATATTTCTACTAGTACTGTAATTACCGGATCTACTTCTGGAAATACTATGATAGTAACCGGAATATCTTCTGGTAGTATAATCGCTGGATTTGTTCCTACTGTATTTACTGGATCTATTTCCAATAATACTATGACAGTCACAGGAATGACTTCTGGTAGTATAATATCTGGTATGAAAATCAGTGGCATTGGTATTACCGCTGGTACTGCTATTACTGGATATGGGTCTGGAATAGGTGGAGTAGGGACATATACCGTATCTAATGTACATAATATTCCTACTGGTATCATCAGCATTACTGGAACTGTTAATCGCCCTGGTATGATAATTAGCGGTACTGGCATTACTTATGGTACTAGGATCACTGCTTTTGTTTCTGGAACAGAGGGTGGAGCAGGAACATATACCGTATCTAATGCACATAATATTCCTAGTGGTATCAGCATTTCTTCTGATATTAGTGGTGGGGTTGGAGTATATACAGTATCTCCTGCTCCAGCTATAGCAATCCCTGATACCTTTATGTATTTAGATATAGATGCCACTGGTAGTGTAACAGGAAATTCTCTAACATCTAATAGAACTACAACATTAACATTATCTAATACCCCATATTACGGTTGGGGAAAATGGATGGTCTATTCTGGTAAAGATTTAGTAATTTTTGATGCACCAATAACATTCAATGCCGCAATTGATACTGCTGGTTATATGACCGCTACTGCACCTGCAGGGGGAACAATAAAACTAGGACAAATGGTTTTCGGAAATAACATTGATGATCGTACTACTATTACTGGATTTGTTTCTGGTACAAATAGTGGTGCTGGAATATATATTGTATCACCAAAACCTTCTGTAGCAATTCCAACAGGAACTGCAATAACAGCAAGGGCACTTTTGGGTTCAATCATATCTTCTACATCTACTACATCACATACATTGATGGTTGCTCCAAATCTAAATGCATATCCTGTTCCTGCAAATTCTATTCTATATGCATATAGTCTTGGTACTTCTAAAATTAATGGGAGTCCAGTATTTACCGTAGTAGATAATCATCCTGTGTTGATATGTACGATAGAAAACACAACTGCTAAAAATGGATATTCTGCAAAAACATTATCAACATATGTTCCGCAGATAAATAGTGCAATGGTTGCATTACATGGAAGTAATGAATATCAAATAATATCTCCAGATTTATCTACATATAAAAATATAACTCCAGTTGTAGGAATATATGATTTATATGATAATTTAGTATCCTTACTTACAGATAACACTGGCTCTACTTTACTTTCGCTATAGGAAACATATAATGGGACAAATAAATTATACAACTGCAGACATCAATACATTATTAACAAAAACCAATGGTATCACAAAAACTGCAACAGAAATTAATACACTATTACAAAAGGTTAGTGATCTCACAAATACTGCAGCAGAAATAAATGCTAAACTTGCAAGAGTCCCTTTTGCATATGTACCAAATTTAGGTTCAGGGACATATATACCGAGTGGTACTTTAGTAGCAGAGATCAATATACAATCGACTGCTATACCCTTGACAGCAACAAGAATGTATTTTTCTAACACGAATACTACTGTTGGAATATATATTGGTATTGGAACAACCGATCTTATTGCAAAATCAAACTGTTTTTCTGCACATTTTACTGCAACACAAAGTTCATTTGGATCTACTAGTCTTGGTAAATATTATATTCCTGCAAGAGGGGTTGCAATTATTGATTTGACAGTAGATCCTGCTGGCACATATACATATTTTTCAGCGAAATCAAATGGAACAATTATTGCAAATCAATTTGTATATTCTTTTGGAAATTAAAATTTGATTATTTAAAAATTTTATGATATAATCATACCATAAAATTTATTATGGAGATCAGATGTCAGCAATATTATTGAAGCCTATTGATGGATATAGAGTGTATATGGCAATGAAATTGCATTTTACAAAAAAAAATTATGATTTTTTTAAGAATAATGCAAAAGTAAGAATAAAAGGAGAAGTATTTGACAACAAAAATGATCTCGAATGTTTCATAAAATTTACTTCAACTATCCCAAAGAATGAAATATTACATTTTCTTATTGCAAATTTTGTACAAGGGAACTATAATTTAATATATAATCTTCATACCGGATTCCCGATATACAAACAATGGAAATCTAAAATAGAATCTCTTTCATACAATTTTCAGAATGATATCGAAAAAATTATTTCTGAGAAAGAAGAAAATAATATTTCTTCTATATTTACAGAAGAAGAAAAAGGAAAGCATCCTTTATTATTTAAGATGTATCTGGGAAGTCATATTTCTACTGAAACGATGTGCATACTACAAAAGAAATATGGGTACATAGAAAAGTTTGACATTTCCATGAAACATGATATAATATGGTTTCAAAAGAAAATAAAAATCATGAAATATCTTGTATTTTTTGATGCAGAAATAATAAAATTTAATAATGAAAAAATAGATAAAATTTTGAATCAATTTGAGGAGATAAATATAAATATATAAATATATATTGCCATATCATATACCAAACCATATACCGAAACATATACCGAAATACATACAAAATAGAGAGAGAAAAAATGGCATCATTAATGGATCAAATCCGTAAAACTACTAATATGGAAAAACTTCGTTCTGGCTTAGACAAAGCATCAGGAAAAGATTCCAAAGCAAAAAACTATCATGACGACAGATTCTGGAAATTGACCAGAGACAAAAATGAAAATGGTTCTGCTGTCATCAGATTCCTTCCTGCTCCACAAGGAGAAGAAGAAGCATTTGTTCTTATTTGGTCACATGGCTTCATGGGTCCAACAAAACAGTATTATATCGAAAATTCTCTTACTACTCTGAAGCAACAAGACTACATTGCAGAGCAAAATAAACTGTTGTGGGACACTGGAACAGATGCGAATAGAGACATTGCACGTTCAAGAAAAAGAATTATCAATTACTTTTCTAATATTTACGTTGTAAATGATCCTGCGAATCCAGACAACAATGGCAAAGTATTTTTATTCAAATATGGAGTAAAGATATTCGAAATGCTTCAGAGTGCGGCATTCCCTCCTTTCGAAGATATGGCAAGTATCAATCCATTTGATTTCGAAGATGGCGCAAATTTTAGATTGCGGATTCGTACAGAAAATAGATATCCTACATATGCAGACAGCAAGTTTGATATGCCATCAAAATTGTTTGATGGAGACGAAGACAAAATTGTAGAAGTATGGCAAAAAGAGCATTCTTTGCGTGAATTGATGGACAAGAAAAACTTCAAAAGTTATGAAGATTTGAAAGCAAGATATTTACAGGTAGTAAATGTAGATGGTGCACCAATTCCTTCTGCAGAACATAGTTCTAATAGAAATACTTTCGAAGAAGAAGATGTTCCATTGTTCCAATCGAATAATGATCCTAAACCTTCTATTATTCCAAAATCATCTATTTCTTCTTTATCTTCGACAGAAGATGACGATGATGACGATATGAGTTTTTTTGCTTCTCTGGCATCCGGAGAGTAATAAAAGTATTGATGGGATCATATAAAATATATGATCCCATTTTTATATTATTCTGGTGATTGTTCTGGTATATCTTTTATTAATAACCCCATTCCGCCTACAATTCCTGTAGCAAGTAAAAGCAATTGAGAAACATCTTTCCCCATGTATACCATTGGTATTCCAAAGATAAATGCTACAATCCAAACCGCACCACGTTTTGTTGATGGTTCATTCCAATTTATATCTTTAAACATAATTTTATATTCTCCTGTTTTTTTTTCTTAAGTTAAAATAAATCCTGTTCCCATATATGAACTTGATATAGTAAGTCTATCAAGAAATTGTTTTGTTGGTTCAGTATTTCTTGTCTGTATACGAACAACAGATTCTGGTTGTTTTCCACCCTGAGAGATTGTTTTTGTGTTGTCAATAATAATTGGTTTATTATTTGCAGAAAAATCTTTTTGTGCTTGCAGATCTGCAGATTGAGATACTGTATTTTCTAATTTTTTTGTTGTCTCTATTTTTGGTGCAACAGGACTAACATTTTTTGCAGTCAATGCTTCTGCTCTGTCATAGTCTCTTTTGGCAAGATATCCTTCTGCAGCAAGGGCAACAGGAGCACCTATACCAGTCGATCCTACGATACCGCTACCCAACTCTATGGCAGCACCTTTCCAGTCCCCCTTCATGGCTCTATCTGCCGCAAATCCTGCTCCTACTGCAGCACCTAGCAAAGGAATAGATTTTGCAGCAGTTTTTGCAAGAATTTTTCCTCCAGATTTCAATAATCCTTTTGCGATACCTTTTGCTCCTGCTTTTCCTGCAGCATTTTCTGCATATCTTCCTGTCAATTTTGCTCCTGATTTTGCAGTAGGAGATAATTCTGCAGCAAGTCTTGATGGGACATTACCTTTTCCTTTTCCGAATAAAGATTTCATAAAATCGAATGCTCCTCCGATAATATTTTTTATTGTTCCAATTCCTTTTTCTATTGCAACGACCATATCAGAAAATATTGCAGGAATCTTGTTGAATATAGATTTTGCAATATCATATGCTTTTCCAGAAACTTTTGAAATTATTTCTGCAGTTTTTTGTATGAATCCTTTTATTTTAGAAAACATTTCCGGCAATTTCCCTAAAAGGGATTTCACTACTTCTGCAGTTTTTTCTATGAAGCCTTTTATTTTGGAAAATATTTCTGGCAATTTTCCTAAAAGGGATTTTACCATTCCTGCAGTTTTTTCTATAAAACCTTTTATTTTAGAAAACAATTCAGGAATTTTTCCTAAAAGAGATTTTACTAATTCAAATGCAATACCAATTCCTGCCAGAAGTTTAGACCCAATTCCTTTCGCACCATCTCGCGTATTTCTTGCGACTGCTCTTGCCCCTCGATATACTTGTCTTCCTCTTTGCGGTCTGTCTCTGCCCTCTGATCTACCAAAAAGACTGCCTAGCATAGTTATAGGTTTTGAAACAATGTTGCCTATAATATCTCCAAGTTTTGTTCCGAACATTTTTCCAGCATAGAACGCTGTCAATCCTCCTACCAAATTTGCAACAAGACCACGACTATCTTTCTCTTCTGCTTTAGTAGGTTTTCTTCTTACATATTGTCTTCTTTCATATTTTTTATCTGCAATAACAGAAAGTAATCTTACTACTTTATCTCGCCATATCTGTGTTTCTTTGTTATATTCTATTTTATTTGCGACAGGTTGACGAATTTTTCCCAAATTGGTAGCAATTGATTTTGTTTTTCTTTTTGATTCTTTTGAGCTTTCTAATGTTGCCTCAAGGAATGCAGAAGTTCTTTTTGCCCTAGATTCTATTATACGAAGATTTTCTTTTGTATTTTTTGATGATTCTTCTGAGGCAGCAGTATTTGCACTTATCTTACTAATTGATTTTTCTGTAGTTTTTAAAAAAGAATTAGTTTCTTTTAGTATTGCAGTAATAACATCAAGAGAACTTTTTAATACTGCACTTGTGTCTGAAGCAGAAGATTCTGATTTTTCTGAAGATGCCACAGCAGATTTGGCTTTTTTACTTTCTTCTCTAGATTTAAATTTTTTAGATTGTGGTGTCTCATTTGAAGAGTCTGCCATGATAATTTGCCTGTTATATGATTTTATGATAAATAATAAAAATAATACAACTATTTATTAAAAGTATACTAATATGGCAAAGTTACAACCACTTTCTACCAATTTAACGTATCCGATGGATTTGATGGATATAGCATATGGCGGAAATGCAATGATATTTCATATAAATTTTGTTGTAGATTCTAAATACCAAAAACAAGGGATTAATCAGAGAGTCAGTGGTTCTGGAAGTACTATTGCAAACAGACTAATAAATGATCCTACTATGAGAGATCTTTCTCCTATCGGGAATGCAATTTTAGAAACAGGAAATTCAATAATAGATGCAGGTAAAAAGTTTTTTGATAATACTATGTCGAATGGTATTAAAAATGCTACTTCCAGTGCAATTTCTTCTGGATTAAAGAGTGTTACTTCTGCAGCAACACCAACAAAAAGAAATCAAAAATTAGAAACTTCTATAATGTTGTATATGCCACAAGAGGGAGTGCAGACACAATATAGAATTAATTATAAAGATGAATCTTTGGGAATAACAGGAGCACTTGCGAATAGTCTTGCAAATGGAGGATCTATTTCTGGATTCATACAATCCATGGGAAATGCTGCTCCTCGTGCAATTGCAGGTGCTACTGCATCAGGATTAGATGATCTAAGCAGAGGTAATGGATTGGGTGCAAATAGTTTAGGAACATTGGAGGCAATGACAAGAACAACATTGAATCCAAGAAAAGAACAATTATTTGCTGGAGTAGATTATAGAACATTTAATTATACACATATATTTACTCCTACTACAGCAAAAGAATGTGAAATAGTTAGGAAAATAATACAGACATTTAAATTACATATGCATCCTACTCTTAGTCACGATGGATTCTATTATGACTATCCTTCAGAATTTCAAATAGAATATCATTTTGGTGGAGAAAAAAATAAATATTTGGATGGAATCACTGGTTGTGCATTGACAGATTTACAGATATCGTATGGCACAGGATCTTCATGGCAGACACTAGTAAACGGAAATCCTACTCATATCACAATGAGAACTAGTTTTATGGAATTGGAAGCACTCACAAGAGAAAGAATAAGAGATGGAGATTTATAAATGAGTTATTTTTCTATGTTTCCTAAAATAAATTATGATTTTGCGATAAAGGGCGAACAAATAAACGAACATATTGTCCCTGATATCACAAGACGCATAAAAATTACTGCAGATGTAGTGAGAAACTATGGTGCCTACGAAAAATATATTGTGAAAGATGGAGAAACTCCAGAAATGATTTCTTATAATTATTATGATACCGTAAATTATTATTGGATAATAATGTTGGTAAATAATATATTCGATGCATTCTCTGATCTTCCACAGTCACAATACTCGATAGAACAACAATCTATACAAAAATATGGGGAAACAGGAATATATGATGTACATCATTACGAAGATTCTTACGGCATGCAAATTAATGGTGTGGTTGCTGGCAATATCATTAGGGTTTTTAATAGTGTTACTATGCAATTTGATACAGATCTTGTTTCAAATTACGTTTCTGTCACAAATTATGAATATGAAATAAATAAAAATGAAAAAAATAGAGAAATATATCTTTTGAAGCCAATATATATTTCTGGGGTATTGAAAGAGTCTTCTAGACTGTTGAGCATATAATATGCAGAACAGAGAAAGTTTTCGTTATGCAGGTGATCTAGATCTTCAAATTATAGAGATATCTTCTCTTGTCACAAAAAAGAAATTAGATATATATAATTTATTTACGGAAGTAAATATATATGAAAATATATTTACAAATACAATTTCTGGTACTGTCACTGTCAGTGATTCGTTTGATATGATAGCAAATGTTCCTTTTGTAGGAGAAGAAATATTACATATTGTATATAAGACTCCTAGTATGGACGATACAGATTCATTAATAGAAAAGACATTCAGAATATATAAAATATCGGATAAGATATTGAATGCCGAAAAAGCATATATGTATATTATAAGTTTTATGAGCGTAGAAGCATTTACTGATATGTTTGTGAAGTTAGGAAGAGCATATAAAGGACAGCTATCAGAAATAGTAAGAAAATTATTTATTGCTTCTGATGCACTGGGAGCAGAAGAAAATACAATTGAGATAGAGCCTTCTTCTAATGCATTCAAATTTGTTGCTCCTAATTGGTCTCCATTGAAATGTATAAATTGGATATGTCCAAGAGCGATATCAAAAGAATCTAATGCTCCAGATTATATTTTTTATGAAGATATGTTTAAATATAATTTTAAAAGTATTTCTAGTCTAATTGCACAAGACAGTTATGTTACATATTATTTCAATGATATTGATCCTTCTGCAATAAATGACAATAAAAGAATATTAGAGATGGGAATTAGTGCAGATTGTATTGTACGAGAATTTGTCAATGATAAAGTATTTGATATTGCAGACAGAATGTTGCATGGATTCTATTCTTCAAAATTAGTAGAATTTGATATTCTTTCTAAAAAAGTAAATATAAAAACATTTGATTATTTTGATTATTTTGATAAGACAACACATCTATCAAAATATCCTGTAAATTCTAAAGATTTTTTGAGGAATCCTCGTACCAGTACAATATATTATCCTTCTCAATACTATATGCACGATGAATTTGGAACAGATGATCCAATGTCATGGGTATTAGAAAGAAAATCGCTGATGCAACAAATAGAGGCACACAAAATTGATATTACTGTTCCTGGAAGAAGTGATATATTTGTAGGAAAAACAATAGATTTTCAATATAACACCATTCAATTCTATGAATCTCCTGAAGATGCAAAAGAATCTGTATATAGCGGAAAATATTTAATTTCTGCAATAAATCACAGAATCAGTAGACAAGAATATGAAATGGTAATGACACTAACAAAAGATTCTATTTCAATGGAATTGGAAGGATAATAATATGGCATCGAATATTTATTGGGGCGTAGTAGAAGACAGAGACGATCCTCTTTGTCTCGGAAGATGCAAGGTAAGAATAATTGCATTACATAGCGAAGACAAGACTATTTTGCCTACATCTGATCTCCCATGGGCATATCCATTGTTGCCTGTGATATCCGGATCGATGTCCGGAATAGGCATAAGTCCTACAGGAATACTTCCTGGATCATGGTGCGCAATTAATTTTTTGGATTCTGCTTTTCAGTGTCCGGTAATTATTGGAGTGATAGGAGGAATACCACAAGGTGGCGAAACTTATACTTCAATATCAGGAAATGCTACTCCACAACCATTGGTATACAATGGAGAAGATTCTCCTCCTCCTAATATTGATGGCACTGCCAATGTAATTGCTTCTGAAGGAGGATCGTTTGTTCTTCCTCCTGTTGACAAGGAACCAAATTATATTGGTCCTCTTTCTTCTGAAGATTATATAAAATTACGAGAAGCAATTGCAGAAAAAGAATCTGGCGGAAAACCAAATAATGGATATTCTGCAGTAAATACTCTGGGGTTTGTAGGAAGATATCAATTTGGTGGTGCTTTATTGCAGGATCTTGGATATGTAAGAAAAGGAACAACATCGAAAGATTTGCAGAATAATGAGTGTTGGATAGGAAAAAATAATATCAATAGTAGAGATGATTTTTTTAGTAATCCTGATATACAAGATGAATGTATGTTATCGTTCACTAGAACAAATTTTAAATTGATCAGTAGCAGAGCAAAACAATTAAGAAATGATTCTGATAGAAATCATTGTGCAGGTCTGCTTGCTGCAGCTCATTTGCAAGGCCCTGGAGGCGCAATAAAATTTGCAAAAGGTGTTCATGTAAAACCAGATGCATATGGTACTTCTACAGAAAAATATTATAAAGTAGGATATTCTGCAATAGATGGCGAGATGCCTAAAGCAATGCCTACAGTAGATTCTGCATTGCCGATAGGAGAAGGTATTTCCAAATCTACTGTAGGTTTCGGTGATCCTGACGGAGTATTTCCTAGAAGAAGTACAATATTAGAATCTGATACCAATAGACTTGCAAGAGGAGAAGATATTGCAAATACTATTGTTAGTGAGAAGGAAATAGAACGTAAATTAGGGGTACGTATTGCAGGAGGATTAGATACATGGGATCAGCCGCATATTCCATATGCAGCACAATATCCATATAATAATGTAAGAGTATCAGAAAGTGGAATAACAGAAGAATTTGATAATACTCCTAATGCAATAAGATATCATCTGTATCATCCTTCTGGAACATATACAGAAGTAGACAACAATGGTACAAGAGTAAATAGAATAGTAGGAGATTCCTATGAAATACTTGACAGAGACGGTAATATTACTATTAGAGGGAATTGTAATATTACTGTAGAAGGAGACGCAAATATTCTTTCACAGAATAATGTCAATCTTGAAGTATATGGAGATTGTAATGCAATAGTAAAAAATGACTTTAATACTACTGTACACGGAAACATGAATACATTTGTGAATGGAGAATATAATATAAAAGCAAATTCTTTCAATGTAGAGACTTCACAGGGAGACATAAATTTTCTTTCTGCGGCAAGTATAGGAAATAAATGTGCTACAGATTTTGATGTAGATGCACAACAAAAAATTAATCTCACATCTGTTGAGAGTACTACTATTGTTTCTGAATCTAGTTTGTCAATGAAATCAAGTAAAGTATTTAGTGCAAAAAGTGGAAGTTCTATAAAATTACAATCTGCAGCATTTACTTCTATCAAGGCAACAGGAAATTTAGATGTTGATGCAGCAGAAGTATTGATGAAAGCAGGAACATCTGTTGCAGCAGAAAGTCCTAGTAGTTTTCATATTGTAGATAGTGATCTGCGTGGTTCTGTTTCTTTGCCAGCAACAAATGCAAATATATTATTAAAAGATTCTTCTGGAAAGATTGTGAGACAGGAACATGTATTAAATGATATTTCGGAATTGCCTCCGATACCTACCAGATTCGATGGTATGTCAAGATTATATGATTCTCCTGATGACGGAGACACTTCCGATTTCATAAAAGAATATGAAAATAAAACTGGAGAATCTATCAATACTAATGCTCCCTCTTCTTCTGCAGAAACGATAGAATTCAATAAAGATCATATTAATTCTATACTTGATGCAGACTACTCTTTATTTGTCAATCAGGCAAATATTGCAACCGGAATAAATATTAGCGAAAACTATTCTATTCGTCAATATATGGCAGCATCTGATAATATAACAAAAATAAGATCGCAACACGGATTTTCAGAAGGAGAAATTGTACAAAATCTACAATATCTTTCTATGAATATCACAGAAAAAACAAAGGAATTATATCCTGAAATGATAATATCTTCTGGGTATAGATATCAAAAATCTGGCAGTCAACACGAAAAAGGTCAGGCAATAGACATGCAATTTAGAGGAACAAATAAAACTAAATATTATGATATTGCAGTTGCCCTGTCCAAAGTGCTACCATATGACCAATTGATACTAGAATACAAGGACACAGGAACACAAAATCCATGGATTCATGTGTCATACAACAAGAATGGAAACCGTGGAGAGGTATATACATACTTCAACCATTCAAAAGTATCTTCAGGACTAAAAAAATTGGCATAGTGCCACGAAAAACAATTATGAAGCACATATATTGCAGTAGAGTTAAAACGTGCCTCTACTGCAATAATATTGGTATTTAAATTAGATGCATACTTGCAGATTTACATTTCGCAATATCTGCTTGACCTTCCATGAATCCAGCAGAAAGTATTTTAGTGATATTTGCTTGATTTAATATACCAGATGCAGAAGTTAATGCATCCGTTGCTTGAGCAACTGCGGCATCTGCAAGAGCACCAGGAGCATTTTTTGCATTGGTGACTGCAGTTTCTAATGAAGTTGTTGCAGAAGATACTAATGCTGTTGCAGAATCTACTGCAGCAGTTGCTTCTGCTATCATTGCTGCTGCTGCAGCATCTAATTCTGCTGCCATGGTATCGATCATTGCTGCAGCAAGCTTCATTGCTATTTTTTTCATTGATGCCGCATCAAATGCTGGAATTAAATTTTGTAACATTTTCAATAATTCTGCACCTGTTGGTAATCCATTATATATTCCTTTTAATGAGGTCGCAATAGTACCTGTTGGATCAGCAAATGCAGAACCACTTAAACTCAGAACTAATGCAGACATTCCTGCATATTGATTAGTAAGAGATTCTTCTGCTGCATTGAGTCTCGCTGCCAAACCTTGTATTTGTTTGTTGCATTCTTGATTACAATTTGCCATTATTCGCTTTTCCTATCTCGTATATTAAATATATTATTTATTATGATAAATATTGGATATATAAGCTGGAGCTATCAAAATGAGTTTAGTAACGAATACAATAACAATAGAACAAAAAAAATATACTGATATTGATATGAATTTTACTATGAACATAGGAAATAATGACATATACAAAAAAAATGATGAAGAGGCAATAAAACAGTCAATAAAAAATCTTATAATGCTCAAACCTTTCGATAGACCTTTCAATCCTATGTTGAGCAGTCAGGTGAGCGAACTTTTGTTTGAGTTGTGGACACCTCTTACAAAGATATCTATGAAGCGTGTAATAAATGATGTATTGGAGGCATATGAGCCTCGGATTAAAGTAGAAAATATAGATATAAGTGACCAGAGCGACAGAAATCAAATAGATGTTACGTTATATTTTACAATAGTAAATACTTCAAAAAAAGTACAATATTCTATATTATTATCTAGAATAAGATAATAAATATTATCATAATATAAAAAATACGAAGGGCATTGGACAGAGATGGCAACAAACAATAATAGATTACGGGTATCAGAATTAGATTTTGAAGAAATCAAATCTAATTTAAAAGATTTTCTTAGGGGACAAGATACATTTAGTGATTATGATTATGAGGGTTCTGGTCTTTCTGTCTTAATAGATGTGCTTGCATATAATACACATTATAATGCAGTTCTTGCGAATATGCAAATAAATGAAAAATTTATTGATTCTGCTGTTGCAAGAAGTTCGGTAGTATCTATTGCAAAACATTATGATTATTATCCTTCTTCATATTCTTCTTCTACTGCAAGAGTAAATATTACAGTAAATACTGCAGATTATCCTAATATTATTGTACTTCCAAAGAATACAGTATTTTCTGCTGTTCTCAATGGAAAAACATATTCATTCGTAACAAATGATACATATACCACAAGTATAGTGGCTGGAGTATATAAATTTTTAGATATTCCTTTATATGAAGGAAAATTAAAAACATCATCATTTGTTGTAGATACCAGAATTGCTGCACAAAAATATGTTATACCAGAATACAATGTAGATATTTCTAAATTAAAAGTATACGTAAAACCTTCGATCACTTCTTCTGTTATTGAACCTTATTATGAAAGTAAAGACATTTCAAATATAAATGGAGAAAGCAATACATTTTTTATTCAGGGGTCATTAGACAACAAATATGAAATATATTTTGGAGATGGAATATTAGGGAAAGCTTTGAGTGATGGAAATGTAATAATATTAGAATATATTGTTTGTAGTGGAGACACAATAAATGGTTCTTCTATATTTACTGCCGATAGTACAATATCCGGATATAAAAATGTTGCAATACAGACAATTTCTCCTTCTTCTGGAGGAAGAAATTTTGAAGATATTGACAGTATACGTACCAATGCACTAAAATCGTATACTACACAAAACCGTATGGTAACGACAGAAGACTATAGGACATTGATACCTACGATATATCCAAATATAAAATCTTTGAATATATGGGGAGGAGACGAAAATGTTCCTCCGGACTATGGAAGTGTATATATTTCTATTGAGCCAAATAATATTGGTACATTGTCTGATATAGAAAAACAGAATGTAATAAACCTTGTGAAAAATAAAAACATTCTAGGCATAAGACCAAAAATAATAGATCCTACATATATTTACATAGATATTAATTCTACTGTATATTTTGATCCAAATAGATCTAAATATAATGCGAACGAATTGAGTACATTAGTAAAAAATACTATTATATTATATAATAATATTGAATTAATGAAATTTAATGGAATATTCAGATACAGTAAATTGTCTGCTTCTATTGATAACATTGATTCTGGTATATTGAGTAATATAACTACATTTAAATTACATCAATATCTTGTTCCGGTATACGGAAAAGAATTGAAATATATTGTACAATTCAATAATCCCATATATCAGAATACATTTAAGACAGCAGAGAATGCAGTATCTTCTTCTGGATTTAGAATATTTGATGATCCAAGAATATATTATTTAGAAGATGATGGTGATCAATATATTAAAATGTATTATTTTTCTGATATCACAAAATTATATGTGAATAATGCAGGAACAATTGATTATTTGACTGGTATCATCACATTGACATTGAATATTGCATCATTTTTACCAGAGAATGTGGGAGACACAGGAATTAAAATTTCTATTGAATCGCAATCATTTGATGTTGTTCCTGTAAGAAACAATATATTGGTAATAAAAGATTCGAATATTGTTGCAAATGCAATTGCAGACGAAATTGTTGGTGGCTACAATGTTACCGGAACACAAAGAGTATTTACTACGAGCAGATAATGGCAAATTATAATAAAATTCAGAGCCAGATTCCGGATAATCTTATTTCTGATTATCCTATATTGGTAGAATTTATTTCTGCCTATTATGAATTTTTAGATATTCAAATTGCAAATATAAAAAATAATGATGCATATTATGATATTGATAATTCTATAGAAAGTTTTAAACAATATTTTTATAATGAATTATTATTGGACATACCAAAAAATGTTTTGGTAGACAAGACATTACTTGCGAAACACATAAAGGAATTATATGTTTCAAAAGGAAATGAAAATTCTTTTAGATTATTATTTAGAATTCTATTCAATAAAGAAATAGAAATCCATCTTCCAGAAGAAGAAATTTTCAAATTGTCAAGTGGAAGATGGATACAGAATTTTTCTTTTATGGTAGAAATAAATTCTTCTGTTCCTTTTTCTGTTATAGAAAAATCTATTAACAATAAGATTACAGTAGAACTTTCTGGAAAATTACTTCCTGTTAGAGTAGTATCAATTGCACAATTGGTCAGCAGAACATCAGGGTATAATTTATATGAATTCTTTATAATAAAGGATTTTGAGGACGATATTTCTTCTGCTACCAATATATCATTCAATAAAATATCTGCATTAAATATAATTTCGGGTGGAAATAATTATAAAAATCCTGTAACTATAAGTTTTAGTTCTATTGATGGCGGAAATGCTACTGCCTCGGCAACAGTAAAAAATGGAAAAATATATTCTGTAGAACTTATACATTCCGGATACGGATACATATTTCCTCCTTCAGTAAATATTCAGGGCACCACTGGAAGTGGTGCCTATATTAATGCAGAAATTAATAATATATTTGTGGGAAAATTGATATCTTCTATAGGTATTCCTACTATAGTACAATCTACTGATGCATTCGTAGAGGGAGCCATATTAAATGTAGGATATTCGAATGAAATATTTTTTGAAAAAAATATATTAGATCCTAATAGTAATATCAATACTCCAAATTCATATAATGCAATTGCAAACTCAAATACATATACAGTAGGACCTGTCACAATAAAAGATGGTACAATATTAACTGTACCTACAGGATCTTCATTTGTTGTATATACTGCACAAGAAAATTCTACACAAAATAATGTAATTAGTAAAAAAATAACTACAAACAAATATAATTCTGGTCTAACAATACAAAATAAATATACGCTTTTCAAAAGTCGTACAATAGACCAAAATACAGATTCTATTGAAAAAGTTACTATAGGCAATGGAACTATATTAACAATTGCAGATGGCGTAAAGTGGACAATATATACTAATAAAGAACAACAAACAAATTCAATAAAACAATATTTTGACGATCAAAATATTATTAGTCAGGCACTAATAAAAATAAAAAGAAATGATACCAAAAAGAATACAAAAAATATTTCTTTAGTAGATTTTGGTGGATATTATCCTGCAGAATTAAATTATGTTATTCCAGAAGATGCTTCTGTTGCAAGAGCAACAGCGATAATTTACAATGGCAGTATCGAATATATTGCATTGGACTATGGCGGATATGGATATAGACAAGTTCCTGAAGTATATATACAAGGAAATGCAAAATTTAGTGCAGTTATTAGTAATGGATCTATTACAGGATTTATTAAAATAAATGGTGGGTCTGGATATACTACTCCTCCAGCAATATATTTTTCTAAAAATTCTCTTGTATTAAATTTTAAATCTTCTATTCTGAGACAATACGAAGGATATTATGATGAGACATATGGAATGTTGTCTTCTAATATGCACATATACGATGGAAAATATTATCAAAATTTTTCTTATGAAATTGCAATAAATGAACTGTTCGATAGTTATAAAAATATAGTAAAAAAATTGATACATCCTTCAGGATATGGGATGTTTGCGTCATATGACCAACAATCCAACATATATTTTCCTATTACAATAGAAAAGGTATTATCAGAAAAGCGTGTAGTAATATCAGACAAAACAAAAAATACACAAATATATTATAGCACTATTACAAAAGTTCCAACTGCAGAAATTGCAAATACTATAGAGAAGATAGCAAAAACAATTAACACTAAAAAAAGTGATAATATATATATTTCAGATATATTTAATGTTAATATTGCAGAAAATATAAAAGAAATTATTTCAACTTCCGAAACAATATCGTTCGAAGTAACTAAATATTTTTCTGATACATCAATTACTACATTTGTTAATGTTGATGGGTATTATAATTATAATTATACTGCACTAAACTATACAGAAACTGCAGATTGTAGTTTTACATGAACGTAAATAAATTAAATAAATAGTAAATATAATAAACATTTTAATGAAAATAGGAATAATATGAAAGATTCAGTTAGAGCAATTGGCGAATTAAATATTGTAAAATATGACCAATTTGGAAATATAGTTGAAGATATAACTGTACCTAATATGGTAGTGACTACAGGTTTAAATCTTATCGCAACTAAATTACATGATGCATCAAATGCTACTCAAATTGGGTGGATGGAAATTGGTTCTGATACAACAATACCAGTTCTAGGCAATACTGTACTGACTTCCCCACTGACTAAAGTTACTACAACATCTTCTAGTGGTAATGTATCGAGTATTGTTGTAGTCAATGCTACGGGACTTGTAGCAGGACAAACAGTTTCTGGCACAGGGATTGTAAGTGGCACTAGAATTGATGCCTCATATGTTTCTGGTACTACAATACCACTTACTTCTGCAACATCAACTCTTTCTGTTAATGCTACAATAACATTTAATCTTTCAAGAGTTGCTTTGACTACTACAGGTGGGGTAATAACTGCAGGAACATCTGCTACAATATATACTGCCACATATGCTGCAGGTGTTGCAATTGGAGCATGGACTGAAGCAGGATTGTTCACTGCAGCATCTGCAGGAACTATGTTAAGTAGAACAACATTTCCTGTAATAAATAAAGGTCTTTTGGACAGTATTACTGTTTCTTGGACATTAACAATTTCTTAAATATAAAGTAGATATAATAAAATGACAATTAAATCTATTGCAACTACCAATATATATAATACAATCGCTGAGTCTGTTTATGATGAATTGCTGACATCTAGTTCGATATTTTATACCTATATTGGTAGAATAATGGATTATGTTGGCACAGAAAACATTGCATTAGACAATAAAAAATATGAAAATATAGTAAGAAATAATATTGTATATTTGAAAAGAGTTAATCTCAATGATATTTCTCATGTAATAAAAAGAATAGATTGGAATAATGGAACAATATATGACATGTATGATGATGAGTATCATGGTGGAAGTATATCAGGTATAACTATTGAAAATAGTGGGTCAGGATATAGTGCATCTACTGTTGCATATGTTGATGGTGGAAAAGGAAGGAATGCTGATATTTCTGTCAATGTATCTCCTTTCGATGGAAGTATATCGGGATTTACTATTAATGATGCTGGTGTTGATTATTCCAGTATTCCTACCATTAGTGTTGTTGGCACTGGCACAGGTGCTTCTGCTACTGCAGTTCTTTCTAGTTCATATACTACACATTCTGGTGCTTCTACTTTGAGAGGAGCAAATTTTTATGTATTGACCACCGAATATAATGTATATAAATGTTTAGATAATAATAATAATGCTATTTCTACAATAATGCCAGCAAAAACGGCTCTTGATCCATTTATATTGGCAGATGGATATATGTGGAAATTTATGTATCATATTCCTGCATCATTGAGAAAGAAATTCTTGACACTACAGAATATACCTGTATTTAATGTATTAACTTCTGGATTTTATAGTAATGGAGGAATAGATTATGTTTCTGTGACAGACGGTGGAAGTGGATATACATCTTCTGGATCTGAAGAATTATATGTTGTTGGCGATGGAACAGGAGCAGTATTATCTATGCATGCGTCTGCAGTAAGTAAAGAAATTTCTTCTATAGATATAGCAAATAAAGGCATAAGATATTTGTCTGATACAAACAGAAATATAATTTCTATATCAAAATCTACTGTTTCTAGTGTATGTACTTTGACAATAACTACAGAATATAACCATAGGTTGGTAGTTGGCGTTAGTATAACAATTTCAAATGCTGATAGTGATTATAATGCAACTTATATTGTAAATACTATTACAAGTCCGGATGTATTTACAGTAATTAAAACTGTAAATGGTACTGGAAATGTTGATACACCATATGGTATGATCGGAAGAATTACTTCTGCAATTAATATTCAAAGTGTGCAAATAGTAGATAATATTGCTACTGTTACTACTGTGTCTGCTCATTCATATAATGAAGGTAATATAGTAAGTATAGTAGGTACTAGTATTTCTGCATTTAATACAAAACATATTATAGAAAAAATAAATAATTCTACATCATTTACTATTTCTTTTGTTGGTTCCGGAAGCAGCAATATTGTTGGTAATGTTATACAAGCAGATAATTGTATAAATTCATTTTCAAGAACATCTAATATAATCACTCTTTCAACAAAAAATGTCCATAATTTTTTCGCTCCATTAACTATTTCATCTGTTTCAGTTGCAACAAATATTGTTACTGTAACTTCTAATGATCATGGTTTGCGTAATGGTCATGTTGTAACCATTACAGGTACTACTTCGTTTGATATATCAGCAACAACAATTTCATCTGTGACAGCAAACACTTTCACATATTCTAAAGTGACCTCTGGTTCAGCCGAGACTGTTGGGTATATAAATTGTCCAGTAAATATTACCAATTTGAATGGGTATACAGGTACTGCATATAGTATTATTAGTGTTGTGAATAGTAAAAGTATAACATTTTCATTAGTTGGATCAGATGCATCTTTAACTAATCCTGCAGCATTACTGACATATAAAACAACTTTAAGAATATCTGCGGCTGCTTCGAGTGGGATAGGAAAATATGTTGGTAATACCACTGCAGTATTAGAGCCAAATGTTCAATTAAAAAGAGGATTTGATTATACTGCAGTACCTACTATAATAATCCCTGATGCTAATGGTACATATGCAAACTTTACGGGACAATGTGGAGAATCTTCTGCATTTACTGGTATAAGTAATTATGTTTCTCAGTTTGTTGGTTCTATAAGTGGTGGTACAAATCAATTAGTGATTACTTCAGTTTCTAGTGGAGTTATTTTAGTTGGTCAGACTATTAGTGGTAATGGAATTACAGCAGGAACTACAATAACTGGATTTGTTTCTGGTACAAATGGAAATTCTGGCACATATACAGTAAGTACAAATCAAACTTTTACGTCTACTACTATATATGGGTATATAGGAAATAATGTATCTTTTGTTGCAGGAATTGCTACAACTGGTGTTATGACAATATCTACAATAAATTCTGGTGTTGTTATTATAGGACAAACTGTAACAGGAGCTAATATTGCAATTGGGACTACGATAACTGGCTTTGTTTCTGGTATAAATGGTGGGGTTGGTGTATATACGTTGTCGTGGAGTCCTACTGTTGCCATTGTTGTTGGTACTGTAGTTGTTGGTAGTATTGTAACCAATAAATTATTAGTCACTGCAAAATCAAATGGTACAATTACTGTAGGACAAACAATTTCTGGTGTTGGAATCACAGCAGGGACTACAATAACAGAATTTCTTTATGGTACAATTGGTAGTGTTGGTATATATTCTATTAGTTCTACACATAATATTTCTTCTGCAGCAATTACAGCAACAAAAAATAATAGTATATTAACTGTTAGTGCAGTATCTGGTGGTACTATTGAAATTGGTCAAACAATTGCTGGTACAAATATTATAAGTGGTACAATAATTTCAGGATTTATTTCTGGAACATTAGGTGGTACTGGTACATATAATATAAATAATTCCCAATTTTTCTCCAGCACTAGTATTACTGTTTCTGCTACTGTTACCGTAACAAAAACTGCAGATTATATATCAAATATAACTATTGCAAAAGCTGGGAGTGGTTATATTACACCACCAACAATATATTTTAACGGTGGCAGTATAAATATGGCATCTGCTACTGCATCTATTTCTTCTGGAGCTGTCACTTCTATTCTAATGACGCAATTTGGATCTGGATATAATACTGCTCCTACAATAAAAATAACTGGAGGTAATGGTACTGGTGCAACAGCAGTTGCTACAATATCTAAAGGATTAGTTGTCAGCATATTAATAACAAATAGTGGATCAGGATATACTGTTGCTCCTCTAGTATATTTTTCAGGTACAAGTGATTTATGTTGTTCGGCTACTGCAATATTATATAAAGGAAAAATTGATCGCGTTGAGATAGATAGTGTAATCGATAGTGTAAAAATTGTAGATCCAGGAAAAGGATATCTTTCGAGTGCAACAGCATCTATTACTGTTGAAGGTGATGGTACTGGTGCAGTACTTACGCCATATATAAAAAATAATACTATAAAATATATTTCTATTGATAATAAAGGAGAAGGGTATACATATGCAGATTTAACTGTAATAGGAAATTCTACTGTTACTGCAACAGCAATTGCAAATATTAATACTACAAACATCAGTGGACAATTAGATACAAATCAATATAATGTAGAAATTCTTGCTGCTTTTGGTGCGATACATGTAATAAAAGTGGTTAATGGTGGTACAGGATATATAAATGGTGAAGTTGTAAAAATAATAGGTGATGGTGGTTCTGCTGAAGCTACTGTAATTGTAGATGCTTATGGTGTAATCACAAAAGTGACCATAACAAATTATGGATACGGATATAATATAGCTTCTGCATCTGTTGTCTCTCTCTATGGATCAGGAGCAAATCTTCGTCCAATTATTTCTCCTGTTGGTGGACATGGAAAAAATGCAATTGTAGAATTGTATGCAGATAATTTGATGTTCTTTACTAAATTATCTTTTGCGGATACCTATAATTCGTATCCAATTACTAATAATTTTTATCAATATGGATTGTTTAGATCTCCAAATATATACGAAACAAGTAAAAATTTTACAGGACAATTAGGATGTATTTGTTATGATACTATTGGTATATTTAACAGTAATGATTTCCCACAAGGCGGAACAGTAAAAATAATTGCTAATAATATAGATAATTTATTTAATATTGTAGAATTAAAAACTTCTGGAATGTTGTTGCAACAACAAAATATAAATTCTTATATTCCTTTTATTGGAGATATAGTAACAAATATTTCTAATAATATAAGTTTTACGATAACAAATATAAATTATCCTACAGTAGATAAATTTAGCGGAGATATTATTGATATAAATAATGTAAATGGGTTTAATAAAACTCCAAATCAAATAATATCATTAAGAACATTAATTAATATCTAACTGGATACATATGAAAACATTCCCACAGGCTCCTTATTTTGATGATTTCTCTGCCGATAATAATTTTTTAAAAATTCTTTTTCAACCAGGATATGCTGTACAGACAAGAGAATTGAATCAGGCACAAACAATTCTACAAAATCAAATTACATCCTTTGGGAATCATATTTTTAAAGAAGGAGCAATGGTCATTCCTGGTCATATTTCCTATGAACAAAAGGTAGATTGTATAAAATTACAATCTACTAATTCTACAAATACAAAAATAGCAACATTTTTAAATTCTTTTATTGGTAAAACTATTATTGGAACAGTTTCTGGTATAACTGCCTATGTAATACATGCCGAAGTAGAAACAGATACAGATGCCAATACATTATATATTAGATATATACAATCGAATGGTTCGAATGGTACTTTTATAGATAATGAGACAATTCGCACATCAGATTCTGTGCCACTTACTGCAAACACTGCCGTATCGTCTACTGTCAATAAAGGCAGTCTTGTTATGTTACAGGCAGGTATATATTACACGAAAGGTTATTTTGTTTTAGTACAAGCAAAAACTATATCCTTAGACAAATATACTACAACACCTAGCTATAATGTAGGTTTAAGAATTACAGAAAATATTCTTACTGCAGAAGATGATCGGACTCTTAATGATAATGCAATTGGAGAATATAATTATAATGCTCCTGGAGCAAATAGATATAAAATAGCTACAAATCTAGAAAAAATTTCATTGACTGCTACTGACACAACAAACTTTCTTACTTTATTGACAGTAGAAAATGGTGTATTAGAAAATATTGTTTCAAAAACAGATTATTCAGAATTAGAAAAAACTCTTGCAAGAAGAACATATGATGAATCTGGAGATTATTCTGTAAGTCCTGCGACACTAGATATTAGACACAATAGAGATAATAATAGAGGAACATGGAAAAATAATACTGTATATGAAATTGGAGATTTAATAACATATAGTGGAAATACTTATAGATGTTCTTCTATTTCTACAGGAATTTCTGGTAGTACTGCTCCTACATATGCAGCAGATTATACTTATTTTTCTGATAGTGGTGTAGTATGGCAATATACTACAACTCCAATATATAATCGAGGAATATATAATCCAAATACAAATGCTTTAGCAGATAGTAAAAAAATATCTCTTGGGTTAGTAGGAGGTAAATTTTATGTTAAAGGATATGAACTCGAAAAACATGCCACTTCATATGTCACATTAGATAAAGCAAGAGATTTTCAAAATAGTAGTAATGTGGTAATGACTCCAACAGTTGGATATTATGTAAAAGTGACAAATTTATATAGTACTCCTAGTGTAGCTATGCCTATTATAAGTTTGTATGATAATTTTACTGCTACTGCTGGTACTCTTAGTGGTAATGTTGTAGGTACTGCAAGAGTTCGTCACATAGAATCAGATGACAATACACCTGGAAATGCAAGTACTGCAGTATTTAAAGTATTTTTGTTTGATGTACAAATGAATGTTGGAAAAACATTTGCTAATGATGTAAGACAATTATATAAAGCTGGAACTCCTAATTTTACTGCAGATATTGTCCCAACATGGACAAAAATAACAGGAACGGCAACAGTACCATCTACGAATACTATTACTGGATATAATACAATATTTTCTACTGAACTAAGAGTAAACGATTATATTAGTTTAGATGCATTAACTGCAATTAAAGTCGCAACAATACCAAATACTTCTTCAATAACAGGTATAATTTCAACAGTAAATACTATTCCACGAAACATATATATCCAAAGTGCAACAATATATGAATCTGGTAACGTAGCATCATATTTTTATTTACCAAATTCTTATGTAAGAAGTGTTAGAAATATTGATGATATCACTGTTAATACACAATATTATATTACCAGAAAATATGAAGGACAGACAGGTAGTTCAATAACATTATCAACTGCAGGAGAAACATTTGCTCCTACTACAAATATATCAAACTATTTGATTATTAATAATTCTAATAATTTATCTATTAGTGGTGCATCATTATCAGTAGATGCAACAGGAAAAATTCTAAGTGGCATTAGTGGGTGGACTACATCATATACTTTATATGCTACAATTGTAAAAACTGCAAAAGAAAAATTAAAAACTTCTGTTTTAGGCACTAAAACTACTACTACTCAAGTAGAGGTTCAGAGTTCTGTTATTTCTTTGGGTGTTGCAGATGTATATAATATTGTAAATATTATGGTATATCCTGCTTCATATAATCCTATAAGTGGTGCTGGAATAGATATTACAGATAATTATATTTTAGACTATGGAATAAGAGATACGCACTATGGTCTATCAAGTATAGTATTGAAATCTGGATATTTTCCTCCAAATGGGGCAATAAGAATTAAATATGAATATTTTTCTCATGGAGATGGAGATTATTTTTCTATAGATTCATATAAAAATGTTATTCCATATGACACAATTCCATATGACCAAAGAGACATATTAGATTTTAGACCTGTATTAAAATCTGATGGAACATTTGAAGGTACAAATAATGGTATCGTTAAACGAGGATATAATATAACTGCAGATTACTCGTATTACTTATCAAGAGTAGATTTATTATCTATAGACACTACAGGAAAATATTTTGTTACAACAGGTATTCCTAGTTTAACACCAAAAGTACCGAATGTCGATAGTCAAGGAATGTTATTGTATACTTTTGATATGAATCCATATACAATAGACGTATCATCTAATTCAATAGATGTTACTATGCAGGACAATAAAAGATATACAATGCGCGACATTGGATCATTAGAAAAAAGAATTGATAATTTAGAATATTATACTTCTTTGTGCCTTTTGGAACAAGAAACAAAAGCTTTATCAGTTCCTGATTCAAAAGGATTAGAAAGATATAAAAATGGATTTTTAGTTGATAATTTTTCTGACCATGGAATTGGTGACGTTGATTCTTTAGATTATAGATGTTCTATTGATCAAGAAAAAAATGAATTGCGACCAGAACATAATACAAAAAATATAAAATTAGTCGAATTCTATACTACTAATGAACAAAGAAATTCTGCAGGGTATGCCATAACAGGAGATTTAATTACTTTACCGTATACACATAAAGTTTTTATTGATCAACCCATTGCTTCACGAGTATCTAATATAAACCCATTTGCTGTATTTACATTTATTGGTAGTACAGAATTCACTCCTGCATCTGATGATTGGTTCGAGACTACTCGTTTGCCAAATAAAATTGTGCAAAAAGAGGGGAACTATGAATTAACTAAAAAAATATTACAATCTTCTGGGGTACTTGGTACAGTTTGGGGATCATGGAAAACCACATGGGTCGGTATAGAGAAGCCAGATGTGACAATAGTCAAAGGAAAGGCTCATGGTATTGTTGCAAAATTTGATGATGGAAGCACATCTACAATAAAAAATCTCGGTTTTACAGATACAGTAGCCGATAAAAAATGGCCATTCAAAAAGGCAGATTTACAATTACAAACAAAAATTACTACAGACTCTGTAAGATCTGGTGTAAGAACTTCAGTTACTGCAAAATTTGATAATGAAGTAATAGATGATAAAGTAGTTTCTACTTCTATTATTCCATACATGAGAGCAAGAAATATAGTTTTTCTTGCAAGAGGATTGAAACCATCTGCATTATTTTATCCATTTTTTGATAATATTAATGTTTCTGCATATATTGTTCCTGCATCATCTATTACAATTACTACGATACTAGGATTTACTTCTATATTTGATTATAATACCAATGTTGGTAGTAATGGTGCAGAAGTAGCAAGACGTATAAGTGGACAAGTAAATGATTCTCTCACGAAAGGAGATATTATTACTGGATCTATTTCTAATGCAACTGCAGTAGTAACTTTACAAGAAAATCGTAATGATGGTACTATAATATTAAAAGTTGTAAATATTATAGGTGCTTTTGTTGCTAATGATATTATTGTTGGTTCTATTTCAAAAGCAAGAGGAAGTATAAAAACTATTGAAACTAAAGCTTTAGGAGATACCTTACTATCTAATATTAATGGTGATATCACAGGAATTTTTAATGTTCCTAATACAGACAGCATCAGATTTACTACTGGCGAAAAAGAATTTGTGTTGACTACATCTTCTTTAAATGGTTCAGATTTCAATTCTATTGTGAGAAGTAATTTCCATGCTTCTGGAATATTACAAACAAAACAACAAACAGTAGAATCTGTAAGAAATGCTACTGTGGCAACAGAAAGAGTTTCAGGTTCAAAAACTACTTTCACTACAGGAAAAACGACTGTAAATACATGGTATGATCCACTTGCACAATCTTTTCTTATTAATAGTAAAGGTGGGGCATTTCTTTCTAAAGTAGACGTATATTTTTCTGCAAAAGATAGCACTATCCCTGTTCGTATGCATATACGAGAAATGGTGAATGGTTCTCCAGGAAAAGTAATTTTACCATTTTCTGAATGTATATTATCTTCTAATGATGTAAATATATCTACTAGAACAGTTATTGGAAATGATGGCAATAAATATCAGGCTCCAGATACACCTACAACATTTGTTTTCCCTTCTCCTGTATATGTACAAGACAATACAGAATATTGTGTAGTATTGATGTCAAATTCTGATCAATATTATGTATGGACAGCATACGCAAAAGATAAAAAGATTGATGCAGATGGTACAATAGACAGACAGCCATATATGGGAGTACTGTTCAAATCACAAAATTCTTCTACATGGACTGCAGAACAAAATGAAGATCTAAAGTTTACTATATACAGATCACAATTTGCTACTAATGTTACTGCTGGAGTAATTTTTAATAATACTGTATTAAATCCAGACATTCTTACTATAAATCCTATACAGACTACTTCTGGTACTACTAAAGTAAGAATATACCATTATAACCATGGAATGGTTTCTGGGGATACTGTAATATTATCAGGAATAACTGCTGCTATTAATGGCGTTCCTTTTACAGAATTTACAACTTTAACAGGAAAAACTATTTCTAATGTTGATGTTGATTCGTATATGATAGATGTTACTACTTCCCCAAGTAGTAGTGGATTTGGTGGTGGAAGTTCTGTTACTGCAACAGCAAACATAAAATATGATGTATTGAATACTAATATGAACCATATGGATTTTCCTGATACTTCTTTAGGATTTAATGTCAGAAGTACAACATATTCTTCTAATATATTAGATTCTTATCCAAGTGATATAATTCTCGGTAAAGATATGATATTTACTTCTACAAGAATTATTGCATCACCAATTAATCAAGTAAATAAATTAAATAATAAAACTTCTTTCGAGTTATTGGCAAATATATCTTCTTCTAATGACAGTATTTCTCCTGTAATTGATACTTCACGTTGCTCTATGGTTGCAGTATCTAATAGAATTAATAATATTGATAAGAGTTATAATATAAATCCATTTGATATAAGAATAGTATCTACTACTAAAGCATTTAATACAATTGTAGTAAATACAAATTCAATTTCGGCTACCAATTCGACAAGATTAGAATTATTGACAATTATTCCAGGAAAATCTATATACATTACTGGATTTGGTGCAAATACTGCGTTTAATGGTCTGCCAATATTAGTAAAATCTATTGTTGATGACGGAACTACTATTACTCTTTACCTTGATGTTATTTTTGCTGCAGAAACTACACCAACATTGACTATTAAGGTAGGAGATTATTTTGTTTCAGAAATTGTTCCTGTCAATAGTAGCAGTATTGCATCATATGTAACAAAAATTGTTACATTAGAAAATACTTCTAAATCATTTAAGATATTATATTCATATAATAAACCTGCAGAATGTTTTATCGATATATATTATAAACTTGCAGATACGGCATCAATAGGAAATCTGATAAATACTACATATACATTATTGAATCCTTCAACAACAATGGTATCTACTTCAAATTATAATACATTCTATGATATGGCATATGATGCAACAGTTTCTCCTTTTACTGCAATAGTAGTAAAAATAGTAATGAGAAGTACTACTTCTGCAAAAGTTCCTAGACTGAAAGATTTTAGATTGATCGCTCTTGCATAAATATGAGTATATTGAAAATAATAGATCATCCAGATTTAGTAAAAGATACTGAATCTGGAGCAATTATAGCAAATAATCCTGTTGGATATAATGCATATATTAGACAACAAGAAATTGCAGATGCAGAAGAACAAAAAATAATAGATATTGAATCTTCTGTCAGACAACTGACAGAAGATATGCATGAAATAAAAAATATGATTTTTGCATTAATTGAATTAAAAAATTAAAAAGGTATTCGAACCATGGCAGTTACTCTTACAAGTTTAAATAGCAGAACAACTACTGCAACAGGTCTTACTAATCTCAATAGACCTCTGACATATATAGAAGCAGATACAAATCTTTCTAGTATTGTTGCTGCATTTGGTTTGGCAGCTCCAATTGCCGCACCTACATTTACGGGCACTGTTACGATACCTACTTTAAATTTGACCAATGCATTAAGTGTTGCATATGGTGGCACAGGTAAAACTACATTTACAACTGCTGGTATTTTATATGCTTCTGGAACAACTGCTTTTGCAGTAGCAAGTTCTGCCCAAATGAAGACAGCTCTTGGGACACTAGGTGTTGCAGATGGCGGTACAGGTGCAACTACTGCTGGTATTACGACTTTTAATAATATCACTGGCTATTCTGCTGCTGGTGCTACTGGAACGACAACAACTAATTTGGTATTTTCAACATCGCCAACCTTAGTTACCCCTGCTTTAGGTACTCCAGCATCTGGCACATTAACTTCTTGTACTGGTTTACCTTTATCTTCAGGTGTTACTGGAACACTTCCTGTTACCAATGGTGGTACTGGTACGACAACTAGCACTGGTACTGGTAATACCGTATTAAGTGCATCTCCTACATTTACAGGCACTATGATAGCGGATACTATTACTGCAAGTGGTGATATTACTGCAAGTTCTGATAAAAGATTAAAAGAAAATATAAATGTCATTCAAAATGCTTTAGAAAAAATAACAGCTATCAGAGGTGTAACCTTCACAAGGAATGATTTAGAAGATACTGCCAAAGTTCATACTGGTGTAATTGCCCAAGAAGTTTTAGAAGTTCTTCCTGAAGTAGTAATGCAAAATTCTGATGGAATATATTCTGTGGCATATGGAAATATGGTAGGAATATTAATTGAAGCAATAAAAGAACAGCAATTAATAATTGATTCTCAATCTGAAAGATTGAATAATTTGGAATCTTTGTTAGGAAAATAATAATGGCGATAACCTATACAAAAAATATAATTGAAGTCAAAAAAGTTACTCATAATAATATAGAAGATGTTATATGTGAAATTAGATGGCGACTGGTAGGTACAGACGAATTAGGAAATGTTGAAGAATTAATTGCAGTAGATGCTTTAAATGTAGAAAATTATCCAAAAACAAATTTTATAGTTTCTAATGATATTACTGATGATCAATTATTTGAATTATTTAAAGTGAAAATAGATCCATCATCTTTTTTGGAAAAACGTATAGCAGATAAACTTGCTATTAAATCTAATTCTTTGGTAATTTAATATGGCAATTAAACTATCTGCTACAGAAATAACTTTTAATAATAACAAAACCCAAGGTACAGCATTTTATCTTCCTATGCAATCAGGTACAATTGCAAGCAACCCTGATAGTCTTAATGTCGGTTTAACATTGGGATTTTATGCTGAAATATTGAAGACAAGTAGTTTATTAGCAGGAACTTATTTATTTATGTATAATGCATGTTTTCTTTGTTCTGTTGCAGATAATGTAGGAAACGCCCAATATGTTGCTTTAATTGGTTCTTCTGGTCAAGGTCCATTAACAGCATCACTTACTTCTCTTGAAAGTAATAAAACTATTGGTATTGTTAAAGTATCTCCAATAACTACTGGTATTCAATATACTTCCATAACAAAATATGTTACTTTGACAATAGCAGCAGGTGCAGTATCATTATATATGACGGCACCAACAGGTAAAGTTGCTATGACAAGTGAATCAGAATTTTGGGCATGGAGATTAAAATAATTATGAAAGTAATTAGTCCGACCACATCACTTTCTACATCAGGTAAAATAGTATTTCCTGATACTACTTACCAATATATTGCACAAAAAGTTGATGCTGGATCTAATGTAATTACAGGACATACCGTTGTCCCAGCATTAGAAACAGTGTTTACTACTGTAGCATCTATAACAATCCCTGTAGGAGGAAATTATTCATTATGGGGTTCTGTGAGTATAAATAATCCTGCAACAGACTCAAGATATGTAACTGTCCGATTTATTGTTAATGACACAACTGTATATAATAAAGTTAATAATAGTTGTTATGCAAATCAGCAAACAACAGTAAATTCATTTATGAATACAAGTTTTGGAACAAACGATGTGGTTAAATTACAAGTAACATCTCATATAGCCGCACAAGCTTCATGGCGTAAATTAACTTATGTTCGTTTCATTTAATTAAGGGATAAAAATGTCAATAATTATTGGATCTAATAGTGGGAAAAGTATAACCTATCATGATGGGTCTTTAGCATATTCCCCTTTCGAATACTCGACAACTCCATTGAGTGCTACTGGAACTTCCACCTACCGATATAGATGGTTTCCACCCGATAAAAATTTAAAATACTTGTTATTTTTTTCTGCCGTATTTAGCATTCCTGCTGGTCAACCCAATGGAACTACACTGGCACAAATAAGCATGACATGCGAGTATCCAGGCTCGATTAATATTGACCATGCCGTTTATCTTTCTAATGTTATATATGCACACGGTAATTGGAGTACAACTATATCATTTCAAATGAATTTAGATACTAAAATAATGACAAATAATAATACTACTACCCTAGATTCTATTCTATTTACAATGATTGACTACGGGACTACTGGTTCTTTTAATATTACTGACTCAAGTTTTACTATGATAAATATGGACTATATCACTCCACCGTAAAAATTTTATTTATATTTCCCTGACACCATTTGTTCTTCTAATTCCTTACTTCTTTTTCCTACTTGAGAATACCATGCAGAATCTTTCATTTGTTCTGCAGCGGTATTCCAGTCATTATTTTCTATTGCAATATGTAATTTTTTAAATTTCATAAAAGTATTGATTCCCATATTGAATGTCATATTGATACATATGTCCTTTCTTGGAGAATCTGGCATCAGAGAAAAATATTTCCAATTTTTTATCAAAGAAGATATTGCAACATTTATGTCATATATCAGAATTTCGTTCGCAAGGACTTTCGAAACAGGTTCTGAAATTATTTTTCCGTTATATGAAGGGTTTGCAATAACATTTCTTCCATATGCAATAGTTTTCTTACCTGCCGTACACAAATAAAATTTTGCAGAAAATCCTTCGTGAATTTTTAATTGCTCTATTAATTTTGGATTCATATATTATTCTCAAACTTTTTTGATGTCTATATAATATTTATATAAATAGATATAATAATACAAATACAATAGAGAAATTCTTTATATGTCGAATACACAAAATTTACAAATAGATCAGGGAATAGATTATAGTAGAGAAATGACTGTTTATGATATGAATAAAAATGTTTTCCAGTTGAATGGATATACCGGAAAGGCACATATAAAAAAATCGTTCACTTCTCCTACATTTGTTGCGTTTACTGTAACAGTGACAGATGCTCCCAATGGTAGAATGAAAATTTCTCTTACTCATTTACAGACAGAAGCATTGACTGCAGGAAATTATGTGTATGATATATACATAAAGAATTTTAATGGCTCGTCATATAAAATAGTAGACGGTATTATTAGTGTAATACAAAGCGTCACTAAATATAGTGCATAAATATATATATATAATAACTTAAAGGAAATTTATAATGAATGAAGATAATTTACAAGTAATTTTAAATGAAATTGTTCCGTTAATATTTACAACAAAAGGAAATATTCCAATTTCAGAATTGGAATATTCTAATAGTTGGGAAGACACAGAAACATATACGAAATTTACTGAAACATATACATATAATGGCGAAATTGTGAAAAATGGTTCCCATGTATATAGCAAAATTAGTTTTGGAACTATTGCTGGACTTGGCGGATAATAGGAATATATATGGCAAGTGCACAGGGTATTGCAACATTAGATTTTGGTATTGGTGAAGGTGCTAATGAAGCATCTGTAATTGTTTCTGATACGGCAATATTTAATACATCTAAAGTAGAAGCATATGTAATGGCAGATGACAGTACGGCAGATCATACTGCAAATGATCATAGGTATTTTAATTTGTTTGCTACTCTTTGTTGTGGTACTCCTGTGTTGAATACCGGATTTACTATATATGCAACTAGCACACAAAAATTAACAGGTACATTTAAAGTCCGATATGTTTGGGCAGACTAAAAAAAATAGGAATATAAGAAGATGGCATTAGACGCAAATATTGTAGGCACTAATTTAGATTTGGGCAGTAATATAAAGGTAGCACTATCAAAAAATCCTTTATATATCGGAGGAGTAAGAAATTTTTCTGAAAATGATGCTGGAAGTCAATATGGCGGAGTTCCTTCTTTACTTTCTCCGGAAACGTCTGATGATTATAGATTACGTGTTGGAATAGATACATTATGGGATACAGAAAATTTTAATTATTCTGTATTGAACTCTACGAAACACAAATATTCTGTTACAACATTAGTTGGTTCATGGTCTTCTGCAGGGTTTACTACAAATTCTGGAAATATTTCATCTGCTTCTACTGGTTTATTTTTACAGACATGGAGACATTTTCCATTAATTGCTTCAGCTTCTTTATATATAGAAACAAAATTAGCTTTTAGTGGCAGTATTGGGACAAACACTCAAATAGATTTTGGTTGGTTTATTCCTGGATCAAGTCCAGCAGCAACTATATTAGATGGTATATTTTTTAGAGCATCTTCTTCTGGAATATGGGGAGTATCTAATAACAATGGCATAGAAAGATTAACCGATAATAATGTTTTTACCGGATTTACTATTGTCCCAAATAGATATTATAAATTTACAGTTTCTGTTTCCCAGAATAAAGCACAATTTTGGATAGATGATGTCTTATATGGTGTTATTATTACACAAGATTCTATTGTTGGGAATAGTGTTTTAACATTAGGAATATCTTGTCCATGGGCAATTAGACATAATATCACTGGTTCTGCCAATGTTGCAGTACAAGCAAAAGTTGCATCATATAATGTTACAGTGGGTGATATAGATTCTAATAGAACATGGGAATCGGTAACATCAGGTATGGGAAATTCTGGCATTCAGACAAATACCTCACAGACTGCAAATTTTACTTTAAATACAGCACCAATAGCCTATGCTATATCAGCAACTGCAGCGACTGCTAATGGAGGAGCAGTTACCGGAGGTCTTGCGATAGCTTCTCTAGGTGGTAGATTTTCGCTTTCATCAACAACAGGAAATGAAAATGAAGCTCCATTATTTGCATATCTAGTTCCTGCAGCTAGTGCAACTGTAATTGGAAGAAATTTAGTAGTCACTGGAATATGGATTGATACATATAATGCAGTTGCTGTTGTAGGTGCAACTCCTACTGTTATAGAATGGTCTGTTGGTGTTGGATCAAGTGCATTAGGTATAGCATTAGCTGCCGATGTGACCAATGGAGCTTCACCTGCAAAATCTCCCAGAAAAATGGCATTAGGAATACAAAATTTTCTTGCGGCAGCAGCAATAGGAACTATGGCGACTCCAATATATAGAACATTTGCTTCTCCATTAGTAGTAGAACCAGGAAATTATCTACATATAATTGTTAGAATTCCAGTAGGCATAGTGGTTGCAACTGAATTATTCAGAGGTACTGTAGGTATAAATAGTTACTGGGAATGATATAAAAAAATATGTGAACATGGACGTATCCATATTATTTTATAATTTATTTGTCAGGATTATTGGGGTTTTCGCATATGTTGTTATTGATACAAAAAAAATATGATATATGTGACATAATTAAATTTTATAGTTTATAAAAGTAATAATATATGTCATTATTACTTGCATTAACATATGATACAACAATTACTCCTTTATACATTACTCCTGCAGGAAATTTTAGTAATGTTAAATTAGGGAATATAACAAATGAAGTATCCAAAGGAATATCGGGTATTTCATTTGCTTGTACTACTGCAACAAACCCATTTTACACAAATATTGAACTTGTTGGTAAATCATTTGCTTCTACAAGTGTAAATATTAATACAGATATTTCCGCAATATTTCCTGCCAATATACCAAAAATAACATCAACTCTTTCTGGGATTAATACTCTCATAGAAATTTCTGGGCTTTCTGCGCCACAAATTGTAGCAACACGACCAAATATAACTACTGATGTAACTCCACCGACATTAGTATCTGGAATAATAACTTCTGCTGTAAATAAAATACAAAGTATTGATATTACATTACCAGCATTAAATATATCTGCAGTTGGTACAACAAATATTTCTTATAGTAACGAAATATTGTTACAACAAGCTACTTCTATTACGCCAAAATTAGGAACTATAACTTCTGTTGTTACCATTAATGGTGATATAACTCTCGGTCTTACAGGTATACATATAAATATGCCTATAGTAGATATTAATAGAGATATATCTATAGAACTTTTAGGAAATAGCAGTAATTCTAGTATAGTTTCTGGTATATACGTATATACAGATATATTACATGAAATTATATCAAATATACCTATTGTTAGTACAATTAAAAATGTTGGTCTTGATATTTCTGTTACTCTACCAATTAATACATCTACATTATTAATTGGTACCAATAGTATTTCTACTAGTATAAATGGTATTGCAATATCTTCTAATAGAGGGAATATTTCTGGGAGTGTTTCATTTGAACCAAATTTGTTGCCAATATCTTCTGCATTAGGATCTGCAACAAATTCAGGCAATGCATATACATATAATATTTCTTCTGGTATTGCAATATCTTCTGCATTAGGATCTGCAACAAATTCAGGCAATGCATATACATATAATATTTCTTCTGGTATTGCAATATCTTCTGCATTAGGATCTCCAACAAAATCAGGTAATACATATACATATAATATTTCTTCTGGTATTGCAATATCTTCTAATATAGGAAATAATCCTGGAATTGATATTCAAAACACTTTAACAGGAAATTTATTTAATGCATATTATAAGGATATATTGTCCAAAATATCTTTTGAATTATTACCAAATAAAATAACTTCTACTATTGCTACAAATATTCCTATTGATATATCTAGTACACTATATGGAATTGGTATACAGGCAAATCAATATAGTTTTCCACAACAAATTGTAGGAAAATTAATATCATCTAATATCGGAAATATTGTTGCAAATATTGAAACACTTTTAAAAGATCGTGTATATGTAGATCCGATATATGTAAATCCCATATATATATACAATTCACATTCAATAACTGCTGCATCAGGTATATTACTAAATTCATTAAGTGGAATTTCTATATCTACTAATATAGGAATTATTACTGGAACTCCTCTTACTATTAAAGCTCTGGCAGGAAATAGATCACAAATTTCTTCTGGTATTTTTGGGCAAGAAAAATCTATAAATATTGACCCAATAACAACAACAACAGGATTTTTAAGAACAAATATCCAAAAAGAACAGTCTGGTATTATAATTACATCAACACAAGGAAGATTTGATGGAAAAATATATGCAGCAAAAATTGATGTATTATTAGGCATATTACCTGTAGAAATTTCTAAAGAATTGGTAGGAATATCAATAACAGCTATAAAAAATGTTCTTGGTACTTCTATATCTATAAATAAAATTTCTTCTGCAATTAATTTAGGATCTCCGGTTTCTAATATTTCTTTTGAAATATCTAAATATGCAATAAATTCATCATTAAACAATTTAATACCAACAAAACCTATAACAGGAATATATACAACTTCCGGAATAGGAGCAATAACTACAAAAATAGAAAAAGAATTTGGTGCATATCAAATTAACAATAATATAGGATTACTTAGACGACCTATTTTAAGTAATGAATTATTCGGTAATACAATATCTACAAATAGTAATAATGTACAACTAAGTATATCTATTACAGGAAATAAATTTGATTCTATTGTAGGAGAAATAAAAAATTCTAATAGTATCGGATTAAATGGTATTGCTATTTCTGCAAATTTTAATTTTTTATCTGCAGGAGTTAGAGGACAGACAACATTTGCTACTCTCGGTGAATTAAAGGTAGTAATAGAAAGAGCATTTGATGGGACATATTATGCAGATCCGTACTATGCAGAATATCCATATGCGCCTTCTGCCTTTGAAACTATTATAAAAGTTTCTACTGTTGAAAGATTATATCATCAAGAATATAAAATATTAAGTAATACATATTATGCAGATTTTTTATATTCAGAAAATTATTACAAAAAAACTCCTGCAGAAATAATTTCTATTGCTGGAAATGTTTCTCCACATATATACAATAATAGTATATCAGGAAAAATTATTTCTTCTTCTGCAGGAAGAATAGATCAAAAAAATATTAGAACCTTAATATCCAAGACAATATTGAATTCATATATAAATTATGGAATCATTGGAAATAATGTTTATATAGAGATAAAAGGTGTTTCTGCGACTGTTAGAAATGGAGCAATATCTACTAAAATAAATTATAATTTACAATCAAATCCTATTTTAGTAAATATAACAAATTCGCCAATGGAATTGGCAACATTGACACCACTATTAGGAAATAAATCTAAATTTAGAATTAGTAGAGGGATATATTCTGATATATCAAATAATAGTATATCACCATTAATAATATCTGCATCTGTTGGAAAACATAGACCATCCATACGTTTAGTTTCTAATCCTATTAGTGTTCGCAATGGCATAATTTCAAAATATATTTATAATTATTCTGCAGAAAGTATATTATTTGCATATTTTGATGAAGAAAAATTATTTGTTGGGTTTGATATAAATACTCAATACAATATAATATTTGATAAAGAAATAATATTGAAAAGTAATTTGGTTGCTACGGAAGAATATAATGCAATATTTGATAAGGAAATAATATTAAATATTAAATTAATATAAATATGTCTATATAACAAAAATTTTAATTAACAAAAAAAACTGAGGAAATAAAAAATGGCAAATGTATCAAAAATATGCACTAGTTTTAAATTGGAACTTTTATGTGGTGTACATTGTTTAGGAAAACCTTCTGGCATGACTAATGTTCCTGCTGCAGCAACAGACACAATTAATGCTGCATTATATTATCCTGCGGCTAATTTAGATGCTACTACTACAGTATATGTAAGTGGTGCTAATATTGAATTACCTACTGTTAGTGGTGGTTATACTGTCGGAGGAGTTGCTGTGACAAATGCGAATGCTCCTGTTGTGATGCCAGTAACTACTGGTACTACAGCAACATGGCAACCTTCTGCAGCAATAGCATGGTCAAGTTTGAGCGCAACAGCTTTTGATGCTGTTCTTTTATATAATGTTAGTAAAGGCAATAAAGCTATTGCAGTATTTAATTTTGGTTCTACTACAATAACTGCATCTGCATTCAGTCTTACTATGCCAGCAGTTGGGGCAACTACATCTTTGATTCAATTAGGACCATAAAATAATATTAACAAGGAAGTTTTTTTATTATTTCATCAATAAAGGTGTAGATATAAATGGCACAGATAAGTAGCAGACAAGGATTGATAGATTATTCGTTGATACGTCTCGGCAACGGGATGATAGACATTAATGTTACAGAAGATCAATTGAATCAGGCAGTAGATGATGCATTGCAATTTGTGCAGATGTTTGATTCTGATTTTACGCAACATATTTTTCTGAAACGTGCGATTACAGCAAATGAAATTATATTTAATTCTTTGAATGGCGCATTTATAACAGAAGAATATGTTATTTCTGATATAACAAAATCGACTTTTAAAATATTTTCTATTGGTTCTACAAGTCTATTTTCTGTGTCTATTGTGCAAGGAGATTTGATTGTAGGAGAAACAATTACTGGTCAAAAATCTGGAGCAACTGCAATAGTAAATTCTGTTGTTATTGGAGACACGCAGACACATTCTATACCTGTTCCTGATAATGTAATATCAGTAACTAAAGTACTAAATTTTAATCAAAATTCTTCTTCTCTTGATTTGAATATGTTTAGTGCAAAGTATCAGATGTTCATGAATGATATTTTCAGTATTACCGGATCTTCTATTGTATATTATAGTCAAGTAATGACACAATTGAATATGTTAGAGGATGTTCTGGGTAATAATCAGACACCTATAAGATTCAATAGGCATACCGGAAAAGTATATATTGATGCAGACTGGCACATGTTTAGACCAGGAGATTTTATAGTTCTGGAATGTTATGCAATTCTTGATCCTGCAGAATTCACGAAAACATTCAATGACATGAATTTTAAAAAATTGGTTACTGCATACATAAAACGTCAATGGGGAAATAATCTTGGAAAATTTTCTCAAATTTCACTTCCTGGAGGAGTAAAATTACGTGGTGGAGAGATGTATCAGGAGGCAGTGCTAGAAATTCAAGAAATAGAGACAGATATCCAATCTAGATTTGAAGTTCCTGCAGTTTTCTTAATAGGATAAAAAAAGTAAAATGATCAGAAGTGGATTTCAAAGTGGAAGTGGTATTGGAGGAAGAAACGAGAAAAATCTTGTAAAAGATCTTATTGACGAATCTATCCAGATAATGGGCATAGACGTATATTATCTTCCGAGAACTTTGGTCAATCCTGATATGTTATTTGGGGAAGACAATCTCTCTTATTTCAAACAATTTATTATTATAGAAATGTATCTGGAATCATTTGATCGTTTCGGTGGTCAGAATGAAATATTCACAAGATTTGGAGTAGAAAACAAGGAAGAGGCGATATTCAGAGTTTCCAGAAGGAGATGGGAAGACAGTATCGGAAGTACAGGTGTCGCAATATTAGACAATCGTCCTACAGAAGGAGATTTAATATATTATCCTACTGCAAATAAAATTTTTGAAATAAAATTTGTTGATCACAAAGATCCTTTCTATGAATTGAATGATTATTATTCTTATAAATTAGAATGCACATTGTTCCAATATGGCAGTGAAATAATTGAGACAGGTGCAGAACAAGTAGATATTGCTGTTCCTGCTGCACTAGATAATTTAAAATATCCTTTCCTTGCTGCAGGAGAAAATATATTATATGCACCAAAAGAACAATTGAAAAATAATAATATAGAATTTCCGATAGACAAAAACAATATAAATAATGAGTTGACAACAGATAATACTGGCATTCAAAATTTTGACGAAAATAATATATTTGGATCTATATAAAAAATGAAAACATATAAAGAAATTATTGCGGAAGTTTTTGGAAGAGAAGCTCTTTCCAAAAAATTAAAGACACAAGGATTTGGAACAAAAGAAAAGGAAGAGGAATTACTTTCTCAAAAATCTGAAATGGAAAAGCGTCATGCGAAAGCAGACACTGAAATGGCAGCAAGATCTGCAGCATGGAAAGCAAAATATGCAATAAAAGAATCACAAGAACATACTAGTGCAGATACTTCTTTGAATCAAGTTTCTGCAGGTTTAAAACATGCAGTAAAAACAGGACTAATACAACCAAATAGTGTAAATGTTGATGTTGGTGGCGGTAAATATGATGCTGGTAAAGAACATGTAGAAAGTAATGTAAAGGGCGCGAAATTACATATTTCTGATCCATTTAATAGATCAGAAGAACATAATGCTAATGTAGACAAAGAGACTGAAGGAAAAGCTGATTATACAAGTTTAAATAATGTTGCAAATGTAATTAAAGAACCTGAACACAGAATAGCAGCATATCATAAAGTAAAGTCTTTTATGAAACCTAAAACAGGTGTTGCTCATATAACTGTATATGAAGGTGATAAGACTGGTAATGCTAGACAAACTAAAAATGACAAAGGTAGAGGCAGTTCATGGCAAAATCATGCAAAAACTGATACATATTTACCAGAAATAAAAAAAGTATTTCCAGAAGAAACTCATGATGTTTCTGTAAAAAGTGGTCATATTATTATTAGGCAAAAATAATGAAATCTTTTATTACTTTTCTATTAGAAGATAAAAAAGTTGGTAAACGTATGGGCGATGATTTGTATGTACATAAGGATTATGTAGAAGGTCATCCGGATATCCCAGCAGATGTTCATGCGTCAGCATTATCTGTGTTGCACAAAGAACATCCAGATTTTACGCATACCATAGTAAAATATAATAAAAAAAGTAATAACATATCTTTTTTACATTCTCCGGATTGGGACACAGAACATGAGCCTCACATAAAAGACTCTGTGATTGTGAAACCTTCTGGAGAATCGAAATATTTCAAACCTAAAGCAGATCCAAATATATATCATAAAAAACATGAATTTGTTGGATCAGATTATAAAGGGTTCGATGTGGAAAGAAGTAAAAGAAGACAAGTACAATACACTGCAGCAGTAGAAAAAGTAAAAAAATTAAAAAATGATCCTAATGTTTCTAAAAAAATTGGTAATAGAAGTTACTGGCAAAAAGAGATTGTGCCTCATATTGAAGGTGAATAATGTTCAGCACACAGTTCTATAATCAGACCATAAAAAATACTATTGTCGTATTCGGAAATTTATTTTCTAATCTTCGTATTTCAAGAAAGAATTCTGCTGGAGTAGAAATACAACAGGTCGCTGTGCCTATAGCATATTCTTCAAAAGAAAAATGGATGGCAAGAATAAATCAGAATCCTGATCTGAATAAATCTACAATGATGACACTACCAAGGATGGCATTCGATATGACAACTTTGAGATATGATCCAGAAAGAAAATTGAATAGTACAAATCAATTTTCTAATATTGTTGCTGGAGACACAAATAGATTGAATTCTTTGTATGCTCCTGTTCCATATATTCTTTCTTTTGAATTAAATGTAATATCAAAATCAAATGATGACATATTACAAATAATAGAACAAATATTACCATTTTTTACTCCATCTTTCAATGTAACAGTGAATTCTATTCCAGAAATGGGAATATTACAGGATGTTCCTGTTACATTACATAATGTCACTTCTTCGGATAATTATGATGCAGATTGGTCAGAAGAAAGAAGAATAATGTATACATTAGAATTTACTGCAAAAATTAATCTGTACGGTCCAATAAAGAAACAATCTATTATAAAGCATGTAACAACAAATATAATAAATGATATCGATACTTCTGCACCAATTTCTGAAATTTATACTGCAGAAGTAAATCCATTAGAAGCAACAAAAGACGAATATTATACTATCGATGAAATGTGGCAAGAATTGGAAGGAAATGTCACCCCTGTTACACCACTATAGAAGTATAAATAGTGGTATGGAAAATGAAATAATTATAATTGATGAAAATGAAGAGACTGCAGAACAAACTGTAGTCCCTTCACAGGCACAAGAAGATTTTGAGACTTCGAGAGAATCTATGCAGGATCTTATTGCAATGGGGATGAAAGGTCTCGATGTTGCATTGAATCTTGTGAAAGAGAGCGATAGTCCGAGAGCAATAGAAACTTTTGCGACATTATTGAAAACAGTAAGTGACATAAACATGAATATGATCCATATTCATTCCAAAAAGAATTCTGTAGGCACATCGTCCACAGAATTAGTTCCTCTGCAGGACAATTCGAACAATGTCACTCAGAATCTTTTCGTGGGTTCCACGAATGATCTGAGCAGGATGTTAAAAGAAATTACTGAAGCAAATATAAAAAATATAAATTAGGAAATATATATTATGAATGGAAATTATGTCGGAATAGATTATTCTATGAGATCTCCTGCAATTGTCACAATTCCAAAAGAAAAAGAATTTAAATTTGAGAATTGTTCTTGTTTTTATCTTACGGACAAGAAAAAATTAGTAGAACGACTGCATAACAACATCATTGGTTCTGCACACAAAGAATATACTTTCAATGAAAAAAGATTCGATTTCATTGGCAATTGGGCACTCCAATTACTTACAAGAAAGGATTGTGTTGTCATGGAAGGATATGCAATGGGCGCGAAAGGTACAGTATTCCATATAGGAGAACTTACTGGAGTACTTAAACATAAGATGTTCCATAGGCAGATATTATTTGATGTTGTTGCTCCTTCTTCGATAAAAAAATTTGCTACAGGAAAAGGGAATGCGAACAAGGAAGCAATGTATACTGCATTTGTAGAAGAGACAGGAGTAGATCTAATGAAATTCTTTCCTTCGAATGTTCTTTCTAGTCCTGTCTCTGATATTATAGATGCATTCTATATGTGCAAGTATGCACATGACACAGATAAAAATCTATTAGAATAAAACGACCTTTTGTATCTTTTTGATTGCTCTCTTTTCTATCTCAGAAATTCTTTGAAGAGAGCATCCTTGTTCCTTTGCGATCTCTTGTAGTTTATCAGGAATTTCTTTTAAAAATCTTCTTTCGAGAATAGTTTTTTCTCTTTCGTTCAGATTTTCTATTGCAGAGATTATTTTCTGATATTTTTCCTGTTTGATATTTTCTTCTTCTTCTCTTTCTATTCCAAAGTATATATCTTCTGTTTCAATAACAAAATCGTCACCAGAAGCCTCTATGGTACGACAATACATTTTTTTGTGAGTATCTATCACACTTTTCTTTGATACGTTGAGTGCAGAAGAAATTCTTTCTATTGTCTTTTCTGATATAGAATTAGAAATATCTTCTTCTTTGGTCATTTTTTTGATATTAAAGAATACTTTATTTTGACTTTTCGAAGCTATCTTGAAGATACCAAAATTCTTTTTGACATATTCAAGAATATAATATTTTATGTAGTACACCGAAAATGTCATCAGTTTCATTCCAGAATACGGATCATAATTCTTCAGTGACTGCATCAATCCATAATTCCCTTCTTGTACAATGTCCATCATAGAGATATTGTAGCCATCGAATCGTCTAGAGATATATGCAACAAACCTGAGATTGCATTCTATCAATTGTTTGCATGCGACCATATCATTATTTTCGTAGTATCGTATTGCAAGAAGATGTTGTTCTTCTTTTGAAAGTCTAGGAATTCTTTTGATACTCCTCATATATGCATCAAAAGAATCTGTTTCTTGTAGTCTCATTATTCCCATATTATTCCTCACGTAAAATGTTGCTCATCTTCATTTTCAATTTGCGTATTGCCAATTTATATATTTTATTTACTTTTGGTTTCTTTATGTCATATATTTTTGCGATATTATCGAAAGATTCCTTTTCGTACATTATATAATTAATTATAATCCTTTTTTCTATTTCTGTCAATTCATCTATTATTTTATAGATATCTTTCATTTTTGTAGAAATAGCATTTTCTCTTATTATCTCTTCACATACATTTTTTTGATCGATTTCAGCTTTTTCTATAGCATCATATTCATCAAAAGAAATAAAGTCAATTTTATTTCTTATTATATATTTGTATATTTCATTTTTTATTTGCATTTTTGCAAATGTGACGACACGAAATCCCATATCAGGATCAAATTTTTCTAATGATTTTATCATGCCAATGATGCCTTCCTGAACAAGATCTTCTAGAGGCAATTTAGATTTATATTTCATTGCAATAAGAGTAACAAATCTTATATTAGAATTTATTATGGTATCGAAAGATTTTTTTGTGTTGTTGGTTTTCCAATCTCTTACAAGTTCCAGTTCTTCACTTTTATGTAAGACAGGATATTGGGACGCATATTTTATTAATATATCAGCAGTATTCATAGTATATTTTTTGTTCGGTACAATAAAAAAATATTATTATATCTATTATACCGAACAATGTCAATATTATTTTTTATTCATTGCAGGTTTAGGTTTCCTTGCAGGACGAATGATGTCATCTGCAGAGACTTTTGTAGAAACCTTTACTTTGGGTACAATAACAGCTTCTCCATCAGCAGAAGCATTTTTTGCTGCCTTTATTTCTCTTTTATCTGCATTGCCTTTCAGATATGATTGAAATTTATTTTCTTCGTAGTGATCGATACCCAATTCTTTTGCTCGTTCGATATCCACGAACCGCAATTCGCTTGCCTTTTTACTCATTGCAATATTTTCGATAGGCACCCATGTGCGAATGACCATCTCTTTTCCGAATACAGTTTTTGTCAGAATGACTTCGATATTCTTTTCTTTGTCGATATATGGAATATAGTCATAAGAAAGATTTTCTATTCCTGCAAGTTTTGCATGCTCATAATCAAAGAATACAATAGTATTCTTCTTTGCTGCCCGTTTTACCTCGTTAATCGTATATCTGGAATATACAAGATTATCTGTATTTTCATAATTTCCAAACCCATGGATAATTGCACAATCCATATAATTTGTGGTATGCAAAGGAGAAAGTAGATCAGGAAATACTTCTCTTATCAGACATTCATTGATGCCATGAAATATTGAACTGATATCTTTATCTTTTACTGCAATAAGTAATTCTGCTTCTCTGTAATGCAGACTTTCTAATAACTGAACAAACCTTTGTTCCTTTTTTTCTCTGTCAATAGTAGTATAATCATTCAGGAAAATATATAATTTTCTGATCTCTTTTGTAATATGATTCTCGGCATATCCATATGGTTCTTTTGTATCAAATTTATAGTTTGGCGTACCTTCTGCCAAATCAAATCCAGTAAAATTGATATCATATACCATAACAAATAATTGCTTCAACGCATAATTTTCTGATTGTTTCCGCAATTCTGATTTAATATCCTTGTCAGGAGTATTTGCAGAATTTATTTTTTCTAATATTTCATATAAGTTTTGTGACATTTTTGTTTCCTTTTTTTGTTAATAATCGGATATAGAATCAAATAACATTCTATATCCATGTAAAATAAAATATTTCATAATTTTTTCTTTGTTTCCTTGTATCTCTATTGTCCTATATTCCATTAGTACCATCTTAAGAATATCTATCGGAATACAATCATAATCTACCAAGTTTCTATTCCTTTCATAATTCTTCAATTCTTCTTCTGTGAGAACATCAGACAATTTTTCTGCGTTCCTCACCTGTTCCTTGAATACCTTTGTAATAGATTTCTGACGTATTCCGTCAATAAATGTATTGTCAGGCATTTTTATGTTCATAATAGAATCAGAAGAATCTCCTTCTATAATATGTTCCTGAATGAATTGATCTATCGGCATCTCTGCCTTTAGAAAAGTATTCTTTCTTGGACAATATTGTTGCACATCAGAATATTTCTGAAGCTGTATATGATCTCCGTCACTACTGACAATCATATGCCTATAGTTATAAAATCTTTTTATCAGTGCAGCAATAATATCATCTGCCTCAAGTCTATCAATTTTCAGGACACGATAAGGAAAATTTTCTGCAATAATATTCTCTATTATTATTTTCTGCTTTGATATCATTTCCCATGTTTCTTTGTCCTTGTCTCGCATTCCTTCTCTTTTAGATTTATATTGAGGAAATATTTCTTTTCTCCAATAATTTTTTGCGTCACAACAAATCACCAATTCTCCATATTCTGAAGAAGGAAATTTATTACGAATCTCTCGTAATCTATTGAATACAAGATGATACAATGTCTGTTCTTTTGTACTATAATAAATATTGACATCATTTTTTTTCATATAAAATGCATTCGCAATAATTATTTGCCCAAAATCTATCAATAACATAATATATATTCCTTTTATTTAGAAGGATCAACAGCAACAACAACAACTTTTTTTGTGCGTTCTTTTCTTTTCTTTTTGAAAGTAGAAAATGTATTGACAATTTCATTCAAATAATTTAGATATTGTTCATACATTTTTCCATTATATCCTTCCTTATCACCAATAGTATCTATTCTGCCTCTATAATATTCTGCGACCTGTTGCGAAACAACATAATTTATTTTGTGTTTTGTAATATATTCTTCTGCTTTAAATTTTGTAAATTTACTTTTAGTCACACAATAATCGATATGAATATCAATATCTAATATTACAGTATCAAGAACATCTACCTTTTTCTTAGAAATTGTTGTTGTAGAAACAGGTTTACCTGCCTTAAGTTTTGCAAGTTCCAATAATTGATCTATTTGATCCTTTATCTGTATCAATTGTTTTTCAGAAAAAGGAAAATTCAATTTATGCATTCTACACATTGCTCCTGTAGTTGCCTTGAATGATGTCTTATTCAGATCTGCCAAAATACCATATTCTTCTGCTGTACGATAAATATCTGCATATTCAAGTACAAAATTCTTTATATTTTCATGATTACAAGTGTAATTATAATAATTCAATGCAGAAATAAATTCTGTCATAGAATAAGTTTTATTTGTGTCATATGACAATTCGTCACCATATACAATAGTAACAATACTTTTTTTATGTTTCGTTGCCATCAATCTCCATCCCATATTCCGTCAGGTCTCATTTTTGCAAAGGCAAGCAAACCATACAATGCCCTCTTTGCATTCCCTTCTGTAGATTCCCAATAATCATCAGAAATATCATTTTTTAATTGTGAAATTGTAGATTCTATCACAGGAATACTTTCTGCACCGGACATACCATATATTGTGCGAATGCCCTTTTCTCCCATTAATTTATAATAAACTGGAGCATAATTATAAGTGATATTAAATTCTGCCTTATTTGTTCCACCAATCGGATATGAACCACCTCTAATTTGGTGTGATTCATCAAAAAATATTGTTTCTTTTGTGACTGGATCACGTAAATCAATATCGTAACTCATTATATATTCCTTATGTATTTAAAATTCTGCCATATATATTATATGGCAGAAGTATGTCATCTGTCAAGAAGAATTTTATCCGTGACAGCTAGTGCACTCAGATTTATTAACATTTACTCCAGTCTCAGATCTAATATAATATAAACTTTTTATATATTGATCCTTAAATGCATATTTGTGTACTTGAGAAATATATTCTTCTGACTCATCTGCAGAAAAGAATAGATTAATACTCTGTGCCTGATCTATATATCTCTGCCTAACAGAAGCAAGTTTAATAATTACCATCTGATCAATCTCAAATGCAGTCTTGAATACTGGTTTTTCTTCGTCCGATAGCCAAGATACATGCTGTACTGATCCAGAATTCTTAATAATATCTGTGATAGTTTCTTCACTATATACGTCTCGATCTTTCATAATTTTCAGTAAAGTAGGATTAACTCTATCTACCTTTCCTGCAGCAGTATTTTGTACATATGCATTTTTATATATTGGTTCAATACCTTGAGAAACAGATCCACATATCAATGCAGAAGAAAGATTTGGAGCAATTGCAATTCTATGGGTATTTCTTAGTCCATATCCTTTACACCAAAAAGGTTCGCCATATTGATATGCCATCCATTGTGATGCCCTCAATGATTCTGCATCCAGATGTTTGAATATCTCTACATTCTTTAGATGTGCTTCAAAAGATTCAAATGCAATCATATGTTCTTGTAGATACGTATGAAACCCAAGCAAACCTAAACCCAATGCTCGGCTTTTCTCGGCAAATCGTACTACCTTTTCCATACCTGCAACAGTCTTACCAATTTCAATCAGATCCTGATTGACGCAATCAAGAAAACATGTCGCAACAAAAACAGCATCTGTATCTTTCCATTCATCATACTTAGAGGCATTCATAGAAGATAATACACAAGAAAATGTATGATCATCATCAGAAAATAATGCTATCTCTGTACAATTATGCACTAATATACCAGAACACTGAAGATACGCATCATCTTGAGTTGATGTAATTATGTTAAAATTGTGATTATCCTCAACAGTAAGATCATACACAGATTCTATTTCACCATACTCTATAGCAATTACACTTAATGTTTGTACTGAATATAGTTCTTTTTTCTCTGATATAGTATAAAATGGTTGTAAATGTTTTCCTAATGATAAAGATGCCTCAATATAATTACCATCAGACATTGCAATTCTATGATCAGGAGTACACTTAAAGGTAGAGCCATCAGATAATGTTAATTTTATTGTTTGATGTTCTCCAGTTTTAAATGCTATTGCCTCTTTAACTTCATTAACCCATATTTTTTTAGTATCATTCCATCTAGAAGAATAAACAGGAAATTTATATGTACCGTGGTCAGATTCATCTGCCAATTGTGCTATTGAGACTGCATTTCTACCATCAGCAACAGCAACCATTGTATCACCAGAGAAACAAAGATTGCTTGCCTTAACAGTCAATCCTCTGTCAACATACATCTTAGGGTTCTGACGATTGACTCTATCAATAAAATTGAAGTATCCTTTGCCAGTTATCATCTTTAATTTTAAAGCTTTCTGATAGCGATCAATGGCATCTTTATCTCCTGCATCTAGTCTAGCAATAAATTTATCAGAAATATTCCAACCGATATTTGCATCGTCCGGATTCTTATGAATAAAATTAATTAACTCAAAGAAATCATTATGTTCAATTTCTATATATCCTGCCCATGCCCCTCTGCGTTGAGAGCCTTGAGAAATATCTCTTGACATTTGAACAAAATCTTTAAATACCGGAAGCACACCAGATGCAGAACCTTTCATTCCAGCAATCTTTGATCCACGCGATCTAATAGAACCCAAATATCCGGAAGTGCCAAATCCATTCTTAGAAAGTACTGCAGCTTCCTTCTGAGAATCATAAAATGCATAGACAGAATCTTTAACGTAATTTCCGCTGCAATTATGTACCACTACTTTCGAATCTCCAATTGTAAAGGAATGATCCGTATCTACTGTAATGTCATATACAGTATCTTTTTTATTAATTTTTATGACCTTAAAATTCATTATATTTTATCCTTGAAATTCAAATTTATATAAATACATTATGTACATATATGTATAAAAGGCGTTAGTCGCGGTGTAGGAGCCCACTAACTCTAATCATTCTAAAACAATCTAAGAGACTATTATGACCAGCAACTATATTTATATCACACTTTCAAGTAAACCACATAATCCTCATTATCTTAATAGATATTATAAATTTATTTTATTATGCACATTGGCTAATAAAAACTTATCAAAAAGTGATTATAAAGAAAATCACCACATTTGTCCTAAAGCAAAAGATCTTTTTCCAGAATATACCAACCTTAAAATATTTCCTTGGAATAGTATAAAACTAACTAGACGACAACATATTTTATCCCATTATCTTTTAGCTAAAAGTTATAACACTTGGGGTATGTGGGAAGCAGTTTCTAGAATAATACATCAAAGAAGTTTTGATAAAAAAGACTCTTTAAAGTTATTAAAATTAGCATCAGATCAAGTTAAAATTAACAAAAAAGGAGTATTTACAAGAGGTTATCTCGAAGATGGAACTCCAAATGTAAAACAATCGACTAAAGATTTACTTTCAAAACAAAAGTTTGAATATTATTCAAACCCCGAAAACATAGAACAATGTAAAGAAATAAGAGCGTCTGATGCTTATACCAATGCAGATAAATTAGCATCAGAACGTTTTATAGCATTAAATAAATCTAGAACTGGAATACCATTGTCAAAAGAAGTGTCTTCAAAGATTTCTTTATCAAATAAAATCAAAAAAGCAGATATAAACTTTAGAAAATCATTAAAATCATTCCGATTATACGTAACACCAATTGGAGTGTTTTCTACTGTTCATAAACCTCTTTGTAGGTTTTCTGAAAAAGAAAACACAGTTATAAATAGTCATCACACCAAAGGAACTTCTATAATATCTAATAAAGTTAAAGGTATGACATTCTCGCAATTGGGGTTTTATATGATCACAAAAGATCATCCAAAATTTGAACAATATTGTGGACTTTTGGATCGAGTTCATCCACCGGAACCCACCCACCCTCTTTCGTTAGAACTAAATGATTACCTGTTACAACAAAAACTTCTCCATTAAATTCTAATTCATAAAGATCATCTGATACTCTATTCATTATATCAATAACTTCTTTATAAGAATTTGTATGTGTCAATACCATATCGCCTATAGTTAGCTTCTCTATAGGCTTTTGACCTTCTTTTGTATTAACCATTGTTCCAGCAACAAAGCAGCTTACAGGACATCCTACTCCAGTTCCCATATTAGAAAGCACTGGAGTAGATGCAGCAAGAAACCCTTTCCAGAGGATTTCAAAAAATTTGTCTTCCCATACTTCAGGATCTGTTGCCATATATTTTGCAGCATGTTTTGCTATTCTAGTATATACACATTTTAAATCAGGATACTTTGGAGAAAGATAATTTTCTTTGAGCATCTGCCATGCAGCAGTAGTCACCCATTCAGGAAGTAATCCTTGTTCTTGTAGTGCTTTGCGTTCTTCGCCAAGTTCTTCGTAAATATTTAATTCATTCAACATATCATATATTCTCTAAAATTTTGTGTTTACAATTATCAAAATGCCACCTTTTCATAATTCTCATTGCCCCCATTTTATCACAATATGGGCATTTTATTTGTAGTTTTTGGGTTTCTCTTTGTGTATTTTTAAAATCATCTGTATGTTGTTTTCCATAAAATGGATTATTTTCCCCAGTATATTTTATAGATAATTCTTTTTTATACTCTTCATCAAACATGGTATATTCTTGATATTTACCTTTGTTCCATGGTTCTATATGGTTATTCTCTCTAGTTGTTCTAATTTTATATTTAGTTTCATCAGATACCTTGTGTCCCAATAGTGATTGTCTTGTTTTCTCTTTACTTTCCTTGCTATGAAATTTATTAAGCATACCGCTACTATCATTTCCTGATTCGGGAACTAAATTTGCAAATTGTGGAGAATTAACTATATCCCATAATTCTGAATAATATGAACCTAATTCTTTTATTTCTGCATTAGTATTACATATAGACAAAATTTCAGTATCAACATTATTTCCATATTTTTTAATATGTTTAACCCAATATATTCCAGAACCTCTATATTTAAAAGGATCTTTAATTGTCATCCCTAAATATTTTAGTCCGGTATTTTTATGAGTTTTTAAATATAAGTATATCAATAGTATTTACCAAATAAATGATTTTTCTTTCCAAGATCTAGTATAAGAACTTCCTTGGCTCGAAAAAAAATCATGTAGGATTCCCGTAGATTCTACATCCTTATAAAACCATTTTGCAATAACATTTCTTTTAGGGTTAAATATACCTTTAAATCCTAGATTAACCAAACAAACATCTAATCTCGATCCAACAAAATGTATTAACTGATTAGCTGTAATCCCTTTAATTGAACCTTTCTCGAATATCTTATCAATGATAATTGATTCATGTTCGAGAATGACTTTTGCAGTCTCTTCTAGTTCTCTAATTAATTCTTCAAGAAAAATAGATGTGACTTGACCATCATCTTTTGCTTCTTGTAGCAGCGTTCTAAACAACCAAGCTCCAGCAGTAGAGTGGAGGTTCTCATCTTTTGCAGAAAAATTAATCCCTGCATTAATATTAATACAACTATTCTTACCTGCGCTATTAAAATGTTTAAGAAAGGCAAAAGAGCTGTACAGAATAGCTCCTTCAATCATACTAAAAATACCAACAGATTTTAAGATATTATAAACAGTATCCCTCTTTTCTGTTCTTTTTCCAAGCCATGCTATTCTATTGGCAAGAACTTCGTCTTCTTTGTAAGAATTATAAAATTCTTCATTATCCAGTCCTAGAACCTCATTAATCTTGTTGTAGAAGGGTGCATGTACGCCAATTTCCATAAATGCAAAGGTAGCTGCCATTCTCTGAATATCGGGTCGTGGGAACACCTTAGATACATAATTTTGCCAATAGTCATTACCAACATTTAATTCATAAAGAGTAAACAGCTTTAGTGTAGATATAACTCCATGGTATTCTGCTTTAGTGCAGTTTGTTTTAAGGTCGTGTAGGTCTTTTTCAACTTCTATCTCATCAGGAAACCATATGATTTCTGCTTGCTGTTTGGCAAACTCAATAGCAATAGGATAGTCTGTAATATATTCGGATTTCGGAGATAATATCCTGATCATTGTATTCCTCTTTTCTTTTGTGTTTTAAAAATTTTCTTCTAATTCTGTCCTGTATTGATTCCATCCTCTAAAGTTTTTATGGAACGAATGCAGAGAACTGGCAGGTGTTGCCTGATGTTCTGCAGGTGAAGCATGCAAAGGAACAGAACCTACCAAAATATCGTGTAATTCTATGTCTTTGGTTATAGAAGGGGAAGTACCATCGTGATTATTAAAAGACACTCTTGCACATCTTGCAACAGAACATCTCAATAAAACTTCAAGAGAATAGATTTTTCTTTCTGTTTCTGATATGTATGGCAAGTGCCAGTAATCCTGCTCTCTTCCGAAATTGTAATTTGAAATTTTTCTAGGAACAGAATTGTCAATACAACTTTTCATCAGTTTTGCTAATTCATGTATCTCTGGTTGTGCATCAGGATGAATTCTCAATTCAAAAAAATTATCGAATTCTGTTGCAGTAACAATAACATTGATAAAAGAAAACGGTTCTAATATTCTATTACCAATTTGTTTATGCAATCCGATATTATATAATGCAAGAGCCAAAACACATGCAACTTTAGAAGATAATTTCCAAATTAACTTGGCTTGAAATAATTTCCATCCTGTCAATTCAGTTTTTGCTTGCATTCCAGAAATATTAGCACCCCAATGTACTGGCATTGCAGGATCATCCCATACTTGTTTAATAATTTTCTTTATTGGAACTGCTCTGGAACTGCTTGCTGATCTGCTGAATACTCTGTGTGTCATGAATTCACTATGAATATATCTGTGATATTTCAATTGTAAAGTAATTAGTCTAGGACCATAGCCATTTCCACATAAAGAATCTTCTATCATTTTTACTTCAATTTGATTTTTCATTGTAAATTTTCACTAATAATGTTATGGGGGTGTTCTATTTATAGGTACGTGAATGAGTCTTTAATCTTATCCTGAACCTTTAATCTATTGATGTGTAACTCTGCCGATGCATAATCATAATATATTATATCTTCACATGGTAGCCAAAATATCCCCATATATTTTCTTTCTGGGATATATACAATACAACTACCTTCTGCAGAATGTCTAATTCTATATTTACTCATCTTTCCTCCACTTATTAAAATTTAACATAGCACTGATTCCAGTATATGTATTACATTTGATGATATCCATAATATCATCCTTTTTGATTCCAGCAACAATTGCCTCATTTATATCTTTATATGGGAAATTTTTAGATGGCAACAAACATACTGCAAATTTTTCTACAATAAATTTATTTACTAATTTCATGATTTCTTTATTTCTGATATCTGCATCAGGAATTAATACACAATTCTCTTTTGGAATACCGATTGTCTTGTGCAACGCAGAAGAACCTGCTGCAACACAATTATCAATAAAAAGAGAATCTATCTGTCCCTCTACTACATATATCGTCTTAGAAAAATCTATTTTGTTAATACCAAATATTGCATCAGGTTGTTCCTTATATGTATAATATTTGGGGACATGTTCTGCAGACAATGCTCTCGCAGAATATCCAGAAAATTTCCCCTGTATGTTTCTGTACACAAATACAATTCTTTCTTGTACAATAGAATCATTATAGTTCTTTTCTGGTGCAACAGTATTTGCCCATCTAAAGTAATTATCGCAAAAATATACGTCATCAAAAGGAATTTTCCTATTTTCCATGTATCGGTATGCAATATGATTTTTGTCCAGTGAGGACACTAAAACAAGGGCAGAAATAGGGCATTTGTTTCTTTCTACCATAGCAGACATGTCTTGTGTCTTGGGGAAAGCTTTTGGTGGTTCTATTCTATTGTGATTACTTTCTTTGAATGTCTCTACAATATAATCTTTGTACAAAGGCAGATTATATACTTGCAAAAAATAGGAGAATGTCGAAGAGAAAGAACAATTATGACAGATATATCGATATCTGTCTCCGATTATATAAAAATATCCTCGTGCCTTATTTTTTGATTCTTCACATATTGGACAACTACAATTTCCAAGGACAGAAGATTTCCATTTAAAATTTAATAAAGAATATGAAATATTGTTTATATATGTTTTATCTATCCATATTGACATAGTATTATCTGATTATTGATATAAAAAAGATATTATATCAATATCTACCAATATTGTCAATTATTAAATATTGTAGTAATTTTTTCTAGATTATCTAGTACAATGAATGCTATCGCAAGAGCAGAAAATATATAATATTTGTATTTGTTTAATTCAGATAAGTCATTTTCTATTTTAGAGAAACGAATATTAATTTCATCTCTATCATCGTCTATTAATTTTTCTATTTCTTGTTTGACTGCATAGACATTTATGTTGACTTTATCTACATCACTTGCTACACTATTTAAATCACTTTCTAAAGTTGCCACTTTGTGTTCATGTAACGAAAGAATTTTTGAAATGTTATTTGCAACATCACTAATCTTTTCTATTGCAACATCTAATTTATCAAAAGACTCTTTAGCATGAACATTTTCTTGCTTCAACAATTCTACATCTATAGTCAATTTTTGCATTGTTTTTTGCTCTGATGATAACATTTTATTCTTCTTCGTCTACAGTTAAATGATTTATAAAAATTTCATCATTTAGTACAAGTATCAATATTTTTATTATTTTTTGTGTTGCGTTTGGCTAAAAACAAAAGACCCTTTTTTTTATTCGGTGCTCCGGTCAATCCAGCCACTTTTGATCCATCACCTACAGCATTTGCAGCAACATCTTCAGAATATAAGATAAATTCTTTAAAAGTCTTTATATTTATCATTTTTATAACTCTCTTAATTTATTTACTATTGTGTTATCTATGCCAATATCACTAAAATTTTTATTCCCAAATGGCATTTTATTGGGCACTCTATTCAAATATATAATTATTGTCGAAAGATATTTCCAATGTGCCACATCGATATATTTGAACAACATATATGTCGCAAATTCATCGAAAAGGTTATAAAGGATTATAATATGGTTCAATAACAATCTTTCATTCAAAATACCACTTCTTTCATATTTACATAATAATTTTTTTACAGATTTCAATCTTTTATATTCTATAAAAAATGATTCTGTATCATAACTATTATAATGTCTAATACATTCTACTATAAAATTATCTATTTCCATATTATTCTTTTTCTTCAAATATAAAAAAAGGGAAGTATAAAAAAATACTTCCCTTTTACGCAACAAATATATTTATATCAAATAATATTATGCAATTATTGTTTTACTACCTAACTTAGTATTTACTGCAGCAGTCCATGATGTAGTATCAATAGCAGAAAGATCATCAAACGATTTAATGTTTGCACTGTTAGTAGCAAATGCAGTTGCAGCAATAGAAATTGCACCTGTTGCAGTAGGAGTAAAAGTGAAAGCAAGTTTGTTTTCTGATTTCAAATATGCAGCAGCAGTGATTGCAGCCAGAGCATTTGCTGTTAATGTAGCAACAATATCAGATTGTATAGATGCAACAAAACCAACTTTTGCTCCAGACGCATTATAGATATAATCGCCAACTTTCAATTCAGTTTTAAATTTAGTTCCTGAGCCAGTAACAACATTAGAAGTAGTGACAGTAGTGACAGTACCTGTAATAGTAGGAGCAGAATATGTTGCAGTAGGAGTTCCACCACCAACTATTGCAAATGTTGGAGCAAGACCACTAACAATTACTTTTTCATTAAAAGAAACATATACAGTCTGTGCAGCATTATTTTTATATGTATTTGATGCTACCCATGCAAGACTTGATACATTAGAACCATTAAATGCTGTATGGTTATAATTGATTGCTGCAATTACTTCTTCATGACCATCAGGCCATCGGTATACCCAACCTTTCTTGGTAATATAGCAGTTTTCTGGAGAATACTGTCCAGTCAACCATTTAGGTTTGTCTTCTTTACCTTTTGTTCCGTTGCCCCAAAGTGACATAATATCGTTCCTCTTGTTTATTTGTATATTAAAATTGATATATAATCTATTTATTCTTATCGAAATTTATTGCATGCCTATGTGCTATACCATTCGCAATAATTTTCCAATCTTTCCCATATTTATCTTTAAATGACTTGCTGTTTTTTATTGCAGACATCATATGGAAATGTGCTTCTTTCTGATCTGGATTAAGTTTATTTACCATAAATTCTAATAACAAAAACAATTATAATATTATATTATTTATATAAATTATTTCCTCAAATAAATCCAGATTTCTTAGGTTTCTGTTTATCAAATAATGATTTAATAGATTTTTTATAATATCTCAATTCCTCGCTCTCATATCGTATCTTCTGTTTCAATGTCGGAGTAATATATTTTATTATTACATCATATTCCACATCATTTTTTTCGCAGAAATCTATCATAATATCTAAATATGTAGTATCTGATTTTGATGCGGCAGTTTCTATATACTGAGAAAATTTTATTGGATCATGCAATAAAGGATTAATAATTACTGGTTCTTTTATCTCTTCCATCTTGTATTCCTTTTTTATACTTGAAATTGTGAGAAATCACGTTTACTTTTTGTACTTCCAAAAATACTGTTACTGTCTTTTGGAGTATATTGTTCCTGTGTATCTTTGGCTGTCGGTCTGTCCATTTGTGCAGAATCTTCTAAATCATATAATTTCATACGACTCTTATCGATACCCACAACAAATCTATGATAATAATTTAAATCGTTGAATCTATTTTTCAATTGTTTGAACATTATTTGATTCATTCCATCCATTTCTTCACTTGTTATAATAGTGAGAAATAGATCACATGTCGCAGGAATACCAAAAGAGTCTCCGGTAGAATCCATTCCTGGGTCAGAACTGACGCTTCCGCTTCTATTTAATTGGTGAGCAGTAATAACAGGAATATTATATACCTTTGCAAGCCCCCGAAGCTCTTCTGCGACACTTTTAACATATAAATGATTTCCTATATTAGAACCATTTTTATATCTTGCAGAGGCACAAATTCCCAGATAATCTACAATAAGAATTTCTGGTTTGAAATTTTTCTTCAGATTCAATTCATCTATTAATGCCTTGAAATGTCCACAATGTGCAGCCGCAGTAGGATATTCTTTTACTATCAATTTACCATTAGTCTTATTTTTAATGTTCACTATCTTCGAAAGAAATTTTTCTTTGTTAAGATTTTTCATATCGTCCATAGGAATATTCATCAGATTTGCATCTATTCTTTCAGAAATACGTTCTTCTGCCATTTCCAGTGTAATATATAGAACATTTTTTCCGGAAGCAAGATAGGATGCCGCAAAATGACACAATGCAATAGTTTTTCCGCCTCCTGGAGGTCCTAATATACATGTGAGACTCTTTCTGTTCAATCCACCTTTTGTGATCTTATTAAAAATATTCAAATCAAATGGAAGTTTTTCTTCGTCTGCATTATAAAAATCATGTCTTTTTTCTGCATCTTCTATATAATTATGACCAATATCATGATCAAAACTTACTCCTAATGCTTCAGAAAGAATCTGAGGAATGACATCTTTAGAATGTTCCTTTGATTTACCTTCGATAATATATATCGATTCCATTATCGCATTATTTAGTGCCGCCTCCTTGCAGAATTTTTCTGATGCATCTATTAACCAATCAAGATTAGGTTGCTGATATTCTACATCGACACTTTCGACAAATGAATTTGCATAGGCAAAATCACCAGAATTTATTCCTGTTCTGTTGCTCAATAGAATAGAAAGTGCCTCTTTTGTGGGAATAGTATTATATTTTTCTACAAACTCATTGATTTCATTGAATAAAACTTTTTCGCATGTCTCACTAAAATATTCTTCTTTGAGAAATGGGAGAACTTTTCTTGTAAAGAGTTCGTCCATTACAAGATTTGTTAATATTACTTCTTCTATTTTTCTTTGCATATTCACATTATCATTATCATAAAAGTAACCCCTCATGGTGCGCAGATCCTACGGGATGCGTGAGGGGTGTCGTTGACTATTTACTCTTCAAAATTTATTGCTTGTTTTACTATAGTTTCTACTATATCAAATACCACAGATTGCTGTCTTTCAATAGGGACATCAATTTCTCCATCTGACAAGAAATCATATTCTACCGGAATAGTACAATCTTTTGGATCTAGATTATTGTCTTCTGCATCCATTATTTTTATTGCAATAGAATATCCGCCATATTCTTTGTCGTCAATTAAAAAAATAATTTTATTGTCTTCTGATACACCAACTGGTGCAAATTCATACGATTCTCTAATCATTAAAATATATTTCCTTAAAATAATTTAATATTTCATCCTGAGTATTGATAACATATTCCTTTGTATGTTCCATAATTTGATATCCACTTTTCCATTCATATAAAAAATATTCTATATCATAATACATATTTTCAGAAAAAGCAAATCTCATTATTGCATTCTTTTCTTTTTCGTATGATTCGATGGTTTCATTATCAAAAAATGCTTCCCTTAAAGAACTTGGTATTGATTCATAAAAGTTATTTCTATTTTCAATTTCTTTCTGAAGACAACAAAACATTTTTTCAAATTCTTCATATTCCATAATAAACCCCATTTTTTTCCATATTTTCTATAATAGAATCTAATCTTTTGATTATATCATATAATTGCTGTTCTTTTGCAATAGGAAGATAGTTTTTCATTGTAAGCAAAAATGCGTCTTCGTCTGCAATAGTATTTAATACATCTTCATATGTCACTTTTTCTTCATTATTCATAATGTATTTCTCACATTCAATTAATTTAAAATGATATTGTAACGTATTTTTAATAATATGTCAAGATGTCTTTGCCATTTCTTCTGCAACTTTTTCTAGTTCACTATTAGAAATAATCTCTGCAGAAATTAATTTATATGTATTCTCTGTCCAATCTCTGAATGTCTTGTCGATCAAAATAGGCATCCAGAAGTCTTTTGTGTTTGTATCCTTTATTCTATATCTTTTATCTTCTATTACACCTGTAGCAACATCTACCTTGCTGTACCATCCATTAGAAGGTTTGACAACATGACCAGAATCCAGTGCCATTTCCAATAATCCAGACCATGTAGAAATTCCTCCGTCATATAGAACAGAAACAGGAATTTTAGATTTTTCTTTTACAAATCTAGATTTTTCTACATTTATAATAAAATTATATCCAACAATTTCTGTATCTTCTTTTTCTTGTTGTCTGCCGATAATAAAAATATTGCTGGCAGAATAATATATTCCTGTATTATGAGTTACTACTCCATTTTCAAGCACATATTGGTGATTATCTGCCACTGTAATATCATAAACTTTTTGTTTACCAACTTTTTCAATATTTGTAATTTTCATTTATACCCCATTATTTAATAGTTTTAATTTTTTTCTGACAATAGCACCATTCATCCATATATAAGAATTGAAAATTCACTTAATTGTGGTTATCTCATCCCCAATACAAAGCTCCTTAGCATACACAAATTTTTCATTTATAAGAAATGGATGTTCATCTGAGCAAATTACTTCATAACCATCCTCAAATGTAATTTTATAACATTCAGGTTCACCATCTTCTAAAGTATCTGGATTCCAAGAATGCGTCACTACCTTTGGACCATCTAATGTGATAACTAAATCACCTACTTGTATATCTTCAATATTTTTTAAAGAATCATCAAACATTTTAATTCTTGTTCCTGATATTAAACACCCACCAGACACTACTGCCTTAGAATATAATTCTTGGGTCTGATATGTATGATTAATTGCAATCATAGGAATATCTTTCATGGTAAGATGTGGAGTTACCATTCTGAACAAACCTTTCAATGCCTTTGCTCTTGACATATCGGCAACAGATTTACCGTCCATTGCATCATCAAATTCTTTTTTTGATGCAAGATTTCCAATAGAATCAATGACAATAATTACTCTTGATCCTCGATCAATTTCTTTTAATTGTTGCATAATATCAAATTTTAATTCTTCGATATTGGTAATAGGAGTATGCAATACTCTTTTGGTATCGATACCAAATGATTTAAAATAATCTTGTGGTGTCCCGAATTCAGAATCGTAAAATAGTAAAACTGATTCTGCATATTTTTCCATATATGCTTTCGCAAGCACCAAAGAAAAACTTGTTTTAAAATGTTTCGAAGGACCACAAAACAATGTCAACCCAGGCACAAACCCACCATCCAATTTTCCGGATAGTGCAACATTTATTGCAGGAATAGAAGTAGAAATCATGTCTGCTTTAGTAAAAAATTTAGATTCGGACAATACATCAGAAGATTCTATTGTACTTGCCTTCATCATTCTTTCCATCAGACTGCCATTAGAAGAGACAGTATTTTTTGTTGATGCTGATATTTTTTTACTCACACATCACCATCTTTTCTATTTTCAGATTTTTCTACTGTAAAACCTTCTGGATATCTTGCCTTAAGTTTATCAAAATTCATCTGAAAAACTTCGTCTAAGGAGACATTTAGTGCAGAACATGCAACAGCAAGATACCAACAAATATCGCCCAATTCTCGCTTCATATGGAAGATATTTTCATCATTCAATGGTTTGCCTTGGAAAACAATTTTTTTCACAACTTCAGTGTATTCTCCAGCTTCTGCTGTCAATCCAAATGCAGAAGTCATGAGTTCCGGAATCTTTACTCCCAATAACCCACCACTTTCTTCTAGTTCACATAATCTATGGGACAAAACACCAAAATGACTAGATGGTTTAGAAATAGTGAATTCTACAAATTCTTGATATTCATTTAAATCTTTCATTTTATTCCTCATGATTTATTACACATAAAAAAGGGAATCAAAAATGATCCCCTCAGTATTTTACTTCTCTTCTTCAATATAGTTATCCAATAATTCTTCTTCAGAATCAAAGTATACTATTTCATAGTTATCAGTCTTATTATTTTTTTCTATATATTCTTCAACATCAGAAAATTTACAATAAGCCCCATCTTCCCATGTGACATACGGCATATATTAAATTATTGGGGTTTCACCACCAATAGGGATATATTTCTTTTTGGATTCGGAAGCAAATTTCTTTAATCGAATAACAAGAACCCCATTGAGTATTTTTGCACTAACCACTTCAACAGATTCGGCAAGTGTAAATGTTCTGATAAAATCTTTAGAAGAAATTCCTTTGTATACATATTGAATTTCATCTACTGTTGTAGACCGTTTCTTTCCTACCACAGAAAGAATTCTTTTTTCTTCGGTAATCTCAATTTCATTTTGAAAAAACCCAGCAATTGCCAATTCAATTCTATAATTCATATCATTTTCACGTATAATATTATACCGTGGAAAAGATGTATCAGTTGAGATCTTTGAATTAGTTGCAGCGTCCAGAATATCTAAAATATTGAACCCTGAAAAATCAGCGGTTTTATAATTTGGTGGTATAAAGTTTGTTGGTATAGACATTGTTACTCCTTAAATTTAAGCAAGTGTATATTAAAATTAATGTACCCCAGATGGCAGTACATTTCTATTTATAAAAAATTTTCATTTATATTTTGTTCCAATTGTATATTTACTGATCAAATTATAATTTGATTTTTCTTTAAATGGTACAATTTTTATTCTTGATAGATTAGTTCGTAATTCTACCTTTTGCATATCTACTATTTTCAACATTCCCCATTCTTGTAACAACAGAGCAATAGTATTTCTTCTTGCGATATCATCTACTGTGATATCAGTATCTCTTCCGTCCAAGCAGAATAATTCTTTAAACTGCATAAGATAATATTTACCTTTCTTATGTAGAATATGACATGACTGAATAAGGGAGTTGTCCTTATATGATCCTACACCAATCCTGGTAAGAGATTCCTTTATCTTCAAAAAATCATTTTCTTGTTCGAACGTAATTTCTAACATATCACTAGGAACCCAGCCATCAAAATATTCACGTTCATTATGGTCGAATCCCATTATGATTACCTCTTCCCTTATTTTATTATTGTATAAACACAAGTATCCTATGGAAAAATTACCATATTAGTATTATTTATGTAAAAATAAAAACAAAGAAAGAAGTCTTTTTACTTTATTACTCCACCTTTATCTAATCTAGAAGATAATATTTTGATTTGTTCTGGAGATAATAATTTCGAATATTCTATTGCTCGTTTAATAGAACATTTATATGCTTCTGAAATTATTCCAACATCAGCAAAATTATCTTTTTTTAACCATTTACCAAATCTTTTTTTCTTTTCTATTCCATAATAATAAAAATCATATTGCATTTCTTTACTAGTATGAGAAACCATATTCATCGCATTCGCAAACATTATAGTGTCCCATGTATAAGAAAACCCTCTATTGATAACATAAGGAATATATTCAGACAAATCAGAATATTGTTGCTCTTTGCTATTAATAGTTTTTACATAAGAAAATGGAGTAAGTTTTTCTGTCATGAAAGATTAGTAAGTTTATATATTGTAGAATCACATTGACTAACAATAGCATCAATGTCATTTTGTAGTTCAGAAAGATCTCCACAAGATTTTCTATTTTCATCGATCCATTTGCGCAATTCTTTCACTATTCCTATTCCATCTTTACTTTGAATTGATATAGAAGGATATTGACGAATGATTCCATATCTACCTTGGTATGATTCTGCAAATGCATCTGTTAAATCTACAATACTATCATAGAATTCATTCAATGCAATATGTTGTGCATAACTTGTAGTCTGCAAATGTGCCATATGTGCCTTTGTTCTTGCATCGAAACACAAGGCAACCATTGATGCAACCATAGGTTGTGGAGAACTGTTTATGTTACTTACTTCATTAAAAGATTTAATCATTTTTATTTACCTGTTATATTATTTAAAAGAACAACCGCCCATGATTTCAACAAAACATGCGATATTGTTGAGTTCATGATCAACTACAAGAGTAGATTGATAAGAATATTTTGAAAGTATCAATACTAATTCAGGAATACTCGTATCCTCTACATAATTCTTTGATGTCGAATACAGTTTATTAAATAACATTGAAGGTTCAATATCTGAATTGTCATTTACCCATTTTCTTAAAACAGGAAAATTATTTTCTTTTAGTAGGACAACTAATTCTCTGAATGTATCATCAGAAAAATTAACAAGTATACCTACATCTATTTTGCCCGAAATAGAATATCTCTGAAGTTCGTTGATAATTTTTCTATTATCAGGAAAAAACTTCAAAATTAATTCTCTTATTACCTTCTCGTCATACTCAATATTCTTTTCATCAAGAATTTGTTTCAAACGAACCAATAATTGTTTTGCCAGTTTAGGTTTTTCTTTTGCAGGTATTTTAAACTCTACCAATGCGCACCTTGACTGAATAGGATCAATTATTTTTTCTTTATGGTTCGTTATAAGAATAAATCTTGTATTCTTTGAAAATGTTTCCATAAACGATTTCAAAGAATCTTGAAATTGAGCAGAACTTCTGTCAACTTCATCAAGAATTATTACTTTTAATTTAGATTGAAGAGAAACTGTAGAAGTAAATTGTGCGAGTTTTGTTCGCACTACATCTACACCTGTCTCCAATGATGCATTAATAAACAATACATCTGCATCAATTTCATCACACAGCGCAAGAGCCGCACTAGTTTTACCTGTTCCAGCAGATCCTGCCAATAACATGTTCTGTAGTTGCCCTGACGCAATATAACTTTTGAACGTATTCTTTAATTCTACAGGAAGAATACAATCGTCTATAGTTCGTGGTCGATATTCCTGTGACCAAATAAATTCTTCGTTTTTCGCTAGATTCATAATTTATTTATACCTTATTATTACTGTTGGAATGCAGAACTTTCATCCATTGCAATATAGTAATTAACATCATTGGTACTTTTTTGAAAATGTGCAGTATTATTCGAAGATATATTTACAATATAGTCTCCTGCAATAATTCTAAGATTTTCGATACTCAGTTCCATATTAAATTTATGTGGAGTAGTTTCTGGCAGATATATTTCAAATCTGTTTGAATTAGGGTTTGTTTTGTCGTAGGTAGTGAGCTGAATGATACCACCATCAGAAGAAGAAATAGAAATATTTTGCGCCTTAAGAACTGCAGATGCCTTTCTTATTGCAATAATATTTTCTGCATCTAATCTGAAAGAAATTTCACATTCTGGCATAGTGAATCCAGCCTTTAAATATTTGAAGGATGAATTTTCTACATCAAATATTTCACTGTCTGCATACCCATACTTAAGTTTACTACTTTTCCATGAAATTTCTGCATGCGTGTCCTGCAAAACTAACCATGGCTCTTCTGCAATAGATATCACAGAAAGAAAATCACTCAATTCATATATACAAAATTCTTTTGCGAAGTCTTCTTCGATTGTGGCATTTGCAAAAATGTTCCCCATAGGAGAAATAGTAGAAATAACATTTCCTTCTCCTGGATACCAAAAATTTCCATTGATAGTAGAAAAGTTTTTCAATATTGCAATTGTATTTTGTGAAATCTTCATAATTTATATTCTCATTATTCATTAAAGTAAAAACAGACCTAATTATATCAGGTATTTAAATATATTTCAACTATTATTGTTCTTCTTCTTCTTCAAATTTGATGATGCCCTTATTCTCGAGATCATCTAATACTTCATCTACACCTGTATTATAGCCTTTTTTATAGGAAAAATATGCGCAAATAGGAATAACAATAGTATATACGTTATTCATGAACCAAAAATCCGTAAGTATTTCCATTATAAAAATACCATAGCTGAAATAGATAACAATATAATCATATAAAATATATATTTATAATTAAAAATTTGTTCTTTCGGTGTATCTTTTATCACATATTTAAGAATAATATTTTCAGGCATCACAAATTCTTTTTTAAACTCTGATGACCTGAAAACATTACAAATAGGCATTTCTTTTTCTATAATTTCCGCAACATGCTTTTTTCTGTTTTTATTAGAAACTTTTAATGCCATTTTTTCTTTCTCTCGCGTGAATTAAAAAAATATTGTCATACTTTTTCCATCTTTACATTTGCCACTCCGAGAATACCTATTCTCTTTGCAGCACCTTTACTTAGGTCAATACTTCTACCTTTGATGTAAGGTCCTCTATCTGTTATTGTCACAACAACAGATTTATTATTTTTAAGATTTGTTACCTTTAACTTTGTGCCAAATTTTAAAAATTTATGAGCGGCAGTCATATTTGCAGGATTAAACCTGCTACCAGAGGCAGTCAACTTCCCTGCATGATTATAACCGTACCATGAAGCAATCCCAGTTTTGTTGAACTTTATCTGTTGGGAATGTCGATCATGTTTTTGTTCTGACGATACTGCATTGCCAGAGATAAGCATCAGAGTGGCTAAAATTAGCATTCTCATTGGGTTTCTCCTTTATTTATATAGGTAGCACAACAATGTACTACCTTTCTTAACTCACATTAACCATTATATACAAACAATACAATATAAAAAGTTTCTTAAATTTTGCTTAAGATAAAAAAACTATATGAATACACAAGGAACAATTATATAATAATTATTATTAAATGTCAATATTTTATTTTTAATATGTATAAATAGGATATAGGTCACGATGCTGAAACATCTACCTATTCTAAACATTCTATTAATCATTAAGGAAACAATTATGCCCAGCAAATCTATTTATAAAGTTTTAAAGCCTACATATCTTTATATAAAACAACACTCTGTCACAGGATTAAAATACTTTGGAAAGACTACCAAGAAAGATCCAAACAAATATTTAGGATCAGGTAAATATTGGACAAGACATATAAAAAAACATGGTACTCAGTTTGTTGAAACTATTTGGCTTTCTGATTTGTTTATAAATGAAAAAATTCTAATAGAATTTTCTATATTAATATCAGAACATTGGGATATAGTTAAATCTGATAAATGGGCTAATTTAAAATTGGAAAATGGAATAGATGGTGGTGGGGGATATGGAGGTAAAGGAAAAGTTGCAGTAAAAGATAAAATTGGGAATAATTTTCTAATAGATAAAACAGACCATAGATATTTGTCAGGGGAATTGATTAGTGTTGCTAAAAATAAAGTGACTACAAAAGATATCACTGGGATAATACATTATGTAGATAAAACAGATCATAGATATTTGTCCGGGGAACTGGTAGGTAATGCAAAAGGATTGAGAAGATCGGAAGAAACAAAAAGAAAGCAGTCTATTTCTGGTAAAGGGAAAAAAAGATCAGAAGAAATAAAAATCAATATTGGCATTTCTAGTAGAAAATCATATATAGTAACTTCTCCTACTGGAGACATATATAAAGTACATGGTCTGAAACATTTCTGTATAGACCATGCACTCAATTATAGTAGTATGTGCAATATCGCAAATAATAAGACGCAATCACACAGTGGGTGGGTGTGCATTAAAGATCCAATTTCTCACAAGCAATAATAAAATTCTTAACAAACTTTGATCTAACGATATCGGATGAATCAAATTCTATAAGAGTAAATTCGTCCATTATCTTAGCAACTTTAAGCAATTCATTAAATCCAGTTTGATCATTTCTACTTTGATTCAAATCTGATTGTTTAAAATCACCAGCTAAAATAAGTTTAGTATTTTTCCCACATCTGGATATAACAGTTTGTATATTTGCCCACGTTTCATTCTGAAATTCTTCAAATATTATGATAGCATTGTCAAAAGTACACCCTCTAAGATAACTAGAACTAACAACTTCAAGATGGTTTTGTTCGACTAATCGAGTAAAAGCATCGCTTCTATTAAATAATGTAGAACATATATTGATATATGCCTCACAAAATACTGCTAATTTTTCTGCAGCATCCCCAGGCAGAAACCCCTGATTTCTACTAGCAACAGCAGGTCTAACAATAATGAGTTTACTATATGGATTACCTTTATCAAGTACAGTTTCTAAACTTCTATAAATCGAGATTATAGTTTTACCTGTACCAGCAGAACCATATAACATAATTGCTTCATCACCATTTGCATAAGAATCAAAAAATAACTTTTGATTTTTAGTCAATGGTTTTAATGTTTTTAGATCTTCTATCTTAATCTTAAGTCTATTAGAGGGTTGATTTTCCTTTATCTCTTTATCTACTTTATATTGTGAGATATCTTCAAAATGTTTATCCACAATTTTAGGTTTACGTGCCATAAATTTCCTTAATGGTTTTTGTGTTTGGGGAGTTACCAATTTACGTAATTTTTTAATTCACTTCCTGGAGATTTTTCATGTATTTTTGCCATAACTTCTCGGAATCCTGCATCAGGTTTTTTTATTCCTAATTTATGTGAATCTATATGGACAGGCATTCCACCAAAATATTGTGAAATATTGCCAGATTCTTCGCATGAAGGACAAGGGCTGTCGATAGGTGTTTTATATTCAGAAAGTTTCAATTGTCTTTCCCAAATATGATCACAGTTTCCACATGTATATTCATACTGCATTATTTAATTCCCCATTGTATTGTGTATTTGATATTATCATAAAATTCGTATATTGCTTCTATTATCCATTGTCTATTAGAAGAAAATACTACTTCTTTTGTTTCTTTTTTTACTATATAAAATTTATTTTTTGTTATCATTTTTCCTCATATTTTTATTAAAAATATAATGCTAGTGAATATAATACCACCCTACCAAAATAACAACTACTCCCCAGATCACCGGAGGAGAAAATAATATTTTTGCTATAAATATTATTGGAGAAAAAATAACTATAAAGATTACTCTTAAAACCAAAAATATTATACCAATTATCGCCCCAATAAACAATGCCGCTACTACCCATATGCAGACATTGATTAAAAAAAAGAACATCCCACTACCAATAACATATATTAGATATATCCAATCACTAGACATTTCTCTCACTCCAAATTATTTATTATTATTTTACAATACAATCTTTGTTGATAAATACTATAAAACATATTCACATGTTAGTCAACAAATATTTTTTAATATGGCATATTCAGGAAAATATAAATTAACACGACCAGAAAAATATATTGGAAATCCAGATAAGATAAGATATTTGTCTCTATGGGAAAGACAAACAATGAAATTTTTAGAAAACTGTGTAAATATTTCCAAATGGAGCAGTGAAGTTCCTATTACATATATTTGTATGACAGACGGAAAACAACATAAATATTTGGTAGATCTTTTCATTGAATTTGATGATGGAAAGAAAATAATGGTAGAAATAAAACCACACAAACAAACTCTTGAACCTAAGATGGGAACAAGAAAAACAAGAAAATATATAAATGAATGTTTTGTATATGCAAAAAATATTTCCAAATGGAATGCAGCAAAACAATTTTGTTATGACAATGATATGGAATTTCAGGTCTGGACAGAGCACTATTTAAGAAACGAATTAGGATTAAAGATAATATAATGGCACAAAAAATTAATATATTTGATGAAATTCGTTTTGATGCCAAAAGCAGAAACAGAAGCATAGAATGGTATATGCAAAAAGTAAAGGAATTGAAGTCCAGAGGTCTTGTGACTCAAAATAAACTTTTTACATATGATGAGATGCTGACAAATGATCTTGAAGTAGGATCAATGTATTTGTATATATACGACCCTAAATATAAGGCAACATTGCCTGTATATGACGTATTTCCTTTGTGTCTGCCATTTGGTGCAGACAAGGACACATTCACAGGATTCAATTTACATTATGTCCCACAAAGAGTGCGATGGGCACTATTAAAAGAATTATCAAAAATAAATAATTTTTCTGTTGCAAAAAATAAAATTGAAAATGACAGAAAAATGCAACTGAGTTGGGAATTATTAAGAAATTCTGCAAAAGCATCTGTGTTGGAGCCATGTATACATAAATATCTGTATACACATGTCATATCTCGCAGTGGTGGCAAGTTTTTAAAGATTGACCCCAATGATTGGCACATGGCAATATTACTTCCTGTAGAAGATTTCCGTAAAGGTTCTACTAAAACAAGAAAAGGTTATTCTTCAGTTAAATCTTCTGACGTATGGAAAGGCAAATTTTATGAGTAATTTATTATCGACTATTGCAAAAGAAGCAGGAGTTTTTACTTTAGGAAGAATTACTGATGCATTATTTAAAAAGGATGCAGAAGGTGATTTAAGCAAATTTATTGCATTAGTAAAAACTAAAGGGATTTCAGATGATAATTTATTTAAGGTAAATATATTTTTACCAAAAAGTCTTTCAAGATATTCTTCTTATGGTACTACATTATCATTATTATGTGACGCATCTTCTCTTCCTTCTGTAAATATTATTACACAGGATGCAGTGACATATGGTCCTTCTAAACCTATTCCATATAATGTCACATACGGAAATATAATGTGTTCTTTTATTGCAGAACAGGATATGGCAGTAAAGAATTTTTTTGATGCATGGGTATTCAGTATTTCTGATCCTGTTACTCACAATTTGAATTTTTCTGATCAATATGAAACTACAATAGAAGTACACCAATTAAATAAAAAAATGGAATCTGTGTATCATGTTACATTATTTGGAGCATATCCTACAGTAATGAATCAGATGAATCTTAATTATAAATATCAAAATGAAGCACAAAGATTAGAAATAGGATTTGTATACAGGAAATGGTTGCCATCTTCGTTACTTAAACAACAGGTAATAGATACACCAAGAAATCTTATTAAAACAATAGAAGCACAAACATTTCCATATATCCCACAAAATATTATATCTCATATACCATTTGGAAATAATATTTAAATAATTATATAATAGCGAGAATACATAATGTCAGGATTACCAAAATTAATTTCACCAAAATATTCGTTGATTCTTCCTTCTTCGAAGAAAAAAATCACATATAGACCATTTGTTGTAAAAGAAGAAAAAATTCTTCTTACTGCATTCCAGTCAGAAGATCAAGAACAAATGGTAATGGCATTGAAACAAATTGTAATTAATTGTACAGAAGGACAACTAGACCCAGAAAATACTCCATTGTTCGATATAGAATATCTTTTTATTAATATTAGAGCAAAATCTGTAGGAGAAATATTAGAATTACAAATAAAATGTCAAAGTTGTGAGCATGAAATGGCACACAATATAAATCTCACAGAAATTAAAGTAGAATCTCCTAAGAAAGATTCTACAAAAATACAACTGACAGATGCTGTTGGGATTGTAATGAAATATCCTACTATCGATCTGATTGAAGCAGTAGAAGAACTCGAAGAAGATGATTCCGAATCAAAATATAATGCAATTGCAAAATGTATTGATTATATATATGACAAAGAAACTGCATATTACACAAAAGATCAAACAAAAGAAGAACTTATAGATTTTATTGATAGTCTGAATAATAAACAGATGGAATTGATCAGAGATTTTTTTGAAAATATTCCTAAATTAGAAGAAAAAGTTGTTTTTACTTGCACAAAATGTGAGAAAGAAAATACATTTTTATTATCTGGACTTTCTGATTTTTTTTTATAGTTTTACAACACAATTCTCTTTTTAACTATTATAAATTAAATTTTGCATTGATGCAGCATCATAATTATTCATTATCTGACATAGAAAATATGTTTCCATATGAATTAGATATTTATAGTAGTTTATTGATAAAACATATAGAAGAAGAAAACGAAAGAAACGAAAAACAACGACAGTCATCAGAACATAATTTTAATTGACATGATAAAAAAATCAAGTAAATCGATACCTGTAGTAAAAGTATTGAATCCTGTACCAAAGATTAAATCATACAGAAATAATCCAAGGATAAAGGGAACAAATGTACATCTTCAATATACAAAAGAACAAATTGAAGAATATATGAAATGTAAAGAAGATCCAGTATATTTTATTACTAATTATGTAAAAGTGGTACATGTAGACAGAGGTTTAGTACCATTTAATATGTATGATTACCAAATAGAATTTATTAGGGCAATGCATGAAAATAGAAAGGTATTATTAAATACTGCACGACAGGTAGGAAAATGTGTCTGTCATGATACTACAATCAGAGTGAAAGATAATGATGAAAAAGAATATGAAATGTCAATAGGACATTTTTTTCTTTGGCAAAAATATATAGAATATTTCAAACCAGAACTTTAGAAGATTTTAAATATATAAATACATATTTGATTCACATGAAATGTGTGAACAAAGTTTTACCATTGGCTACGCAGACGTATTGTTTTAGGTATTTTGCGAAATACCACTAATATATTATGAAGATTTATCCGTATGTATTGCCAATGTTACTAACACGACAACGAGATCTATTCAAGCTAGATAGTCGCGGTTAGTAAATTCAGTTTTGTTGCACTAAGCAACAAAAATGACCTAGCATGTCTAGGAAATTATGGCAATAAGGAGAAAACTTATGGCAGTCGAACTTCCAACCGACTTAAATAATATTCTTAAAAACGCGGATTTATCTTCAATATTAGGAGGCAGTATGGGTAACATTTTAGGTGGTAATCAAGGTCAAGACGGATTAGGTGGAGGTGTTCTACTTGGTCTATTATTAGGTCGTTCAGGTATATTGGGCGGAAATGGGTTAGATGGTACTGCTGCTACTGTAGCTGCTGCTAACGCATTAACTACTGGTGATGTACAAAACATCGTCACTGGTGCATTAAATTCACAATCTTTAGGTAATGTTGAAGGAGAAATCTGGAAAGCAGAAGGTCAATTACAATCT
>Ga0114962_10000055_pt1 | contig 85367 bp, 74 predicted proteins | sample C_130820_MF_Meta_FD_87017 | JGI IMG/M metagenome (GOLD analysis project Ga0114962, IMG submission 87017) | Freshwater microbial communities from Lake Croche, Canada to study carbon cycling - C_130820_MF_MetaG | ecosystem: Environmental > Aquatic > Freshwater > Lake | place: Lake Croche, Canada... | reverse complement strand
TGAGAGAGCAGATAAGCCCTCAGGAAGGTCTAATCGCTAATAATTACGCTCAACAGAGAATCTTGCAAGATCCTCAAGGGCCTGACGATAAGGGGATGGTGGCAGAACACTCAGGGCCAAAATGGCCTTGTTAGCCTCCTCGACGGCACGGCCAGAGGTGTACTCAATCGCACCTGTCGACTGAACGACGGCAAAGACGTCCATAAATGCATCGCGATTACCCTCCTCGATCGCGCTCCGAAGGATGCTGGCCTCCGACGGATTAGCATGGGCCATGGCATAGATGAGGGGGAGAGTCGGTTTGCCATCGGCAAGGTCATCACCCAGATTTTTTCCGAGCTCCTCAGTCTTTGCCCGATAATCTAAGGCATCATCAATCAGCTGAAAGGCAATCCCCAAATGGAGACCATAACGCGTCATGGATTCTTCTACCACGTCATTCGCGGCTGAAAGGACCGCTGCGAGCTGAAGTGCCGCTGAAAAAAGGATCGCCGTTTTACGGGAGATGACTTCAAGGTAATGGGCTTCCGTCGTTTCAGGGTTGTTACAGTTCAACAGCTGGAGCACCTCGCCCTCTGCAATGGCTGTTGTGGTCTGCGAAAGGATATCCATGATTCGAAGATTTTTAACCCGAACCATCAGTTCGAAGGAGCGGGAATACAGATAGTCTCCCACCAGGACGCTTGCCGAGTTACCCCAAAGGGCATTGGCGGTATCCCGCCCCCGGCGAAGCGTCGATTCATCGACAACATCGTCATGTAACAACGTTGCGGTATGGATAAATTCAACCACCGCAGCCAGGGTGATGGCATGGCGATCCTTGCAGGAGAGCGCTTTGGTAGCCAGCAAAAGCAACATCGGTCTTAATCGCTTACCCCCGCTATTCACAATGTAGTGACCAATTTGGTTGATCAGCACAACATCTGATTTCAGCTCTTCAAGGATGAGTTGATCGACGGCATTGGTCTCATCCTTGACGAGATCGCGAATGCTGGCGAAATCGGTGGGGGTGGCAGGCGAGATAGCAGTGAAGGTCATAACGTTGTTGGTAAAAAGACGCTGCCCAGTCGAACGGGAAGATATCGCCACTAAAAGAAAGCCGTGATGCTAGGTTCGCACAATGAGACTGTCAAGAATCAGGCCAAAGCATCAGACTGATCAAGGTCTCATCCACTGGCTGCACCCTCTTCTCCCGGAATTTCGCCCTCATATGGGGTTGCGTAATCACACTCCTTTTGGGGGCAGACCTTCTCAGCGCCGCGGCGCTTGGTGATCTTGAGGGTCAAGAGCGGCCACTGGCAATGAGGGCAAGGTTCTTTGATCGGCGGGTTCCAAACCGCATAACTGCAGCTCGGATAAGTAGAGCACGAATAGAACAGCTTGCCGAATCTCGATTTACGTTTCGTGAGATTACCTTGGTGGCATTCTGGACACTCAACCCCGGTGTCCTCTGGCTTTTCAAGCGGTTCGATGTGTTTGCAACCGGGATATCCGCTGCAGCCAATAAATTTGCCATAACGCCCCGTTTTTATAATCAGCGGCGATTCGCATTTAGGACAGGTTCTTCCCTCGACCACTTCAGGGGCAGCCTGGGTGCCGTCATCTTTGAGGTTTCGAGTGTATTTACATTCCGGGTATGTGGTGCAGCCGACAAAGCGGCCGTTGCGGCCCAGCCTTATAGACAACTTATTGCCACAGTCAGGGCAAGCCTCATCCATTTCCTCGTGGGTGACATCCTCGCGCTTAAGACTCTCATCCTTCTCCTCGACTAAACGGATGAAGGGGTCCCAAAACTCCCGCATGAGGGGAATCCAATTCTTCTCACCGCGAGACACTGCATCAAGATCATCTTCAAGATGCGCCGTGAAATGATAGTCCACGTACTGTGTAAAGTGTTCGGTGAGGAACTTATTGACAATACGGCCAACGTCGGTTGGATGAAAGCGTTTGGTCTCAAGCTCCGCGTATTTTCGTTGTTGGAGGGTCGATATGATCGAGGCGTACGTTGAGGGGCGACCGATCCCGTACTCCTCCAAGGTCTTCACCAGGCTCGCTTCTGTAAACCTTGGGGGTGGCTCGGTGAAATGCTGGTTCGACAGGATATCAAGCAGTGTGACCTCTTGGCCTTGAGTCAATTTCGGCAGAAAGCCTTCCTCATCATCCGCAGTGTCATCATCTTGACCTTCAAGATAGACGCTCATGAATCCCGGTGAAGCCACCGTTGATCCATTCGCCCTAAACACCCCTTCCAATCCATCACCACACGCCAAATCAACGGCCACGGTGTTAATGGTCGCGTGAACCATCTGTGACGACACGGTTCGCTTCCAAATCAGCGCATAGAGCTTTAACTGGTCTGGACTCAGGCGGGTCTTTACTTCATCAGGGACTCTGAACGCTGAAGTCGGACGAATAGCCTCGTGAGCCTCCTGCGCATTCTTGCTCTTCGTCTTATATTGCGGGGGCTTATCAGGCACATTAACGCTGCCAAAGCGCTGGGCAATCAGCTCCCTTAATTCAGCAACGGCGTCATTGGCCAGAGTAACCGAATCGGTGCGCATATAGCTTATGAGACCCACAGTCTCACCGCCAAGATCAATACCTTCATACAATTGCTGGGCGACGGTCATGGTGCGCCGGGTGGTGAAGCCGAGCTTTCTGGAGGCTTCCTGCTGAAGGGTGGACGTCGTGAAGGGCGCTGCTGGATTGCGCTTTCTTTCTTTTTCCTCGATTTTCTGAACAGTCAATCGACCGTGTGATACAGATTCCAATAAGTGGCGGGCAGCATGCGCCTCCGTTTCTCCGGTGAGACTGAACTGCTCGATCTTGTTTCCCTCAAGATGGGTCAATCGCGCCTTAAAGGTCTGCCCTTCCGCCGATGCGTTGGCGACAATAGACCAATATTCCCGACTGATAAATTGTTCAATTTCGAGCTCTCGTTCGACAATCATCCGGAGCGCAGGGCTCTGCACGCGCCCAGCCGAGAGTCCGCGGCGGATCTTCTTCCACAACAAAGGTGAAAGCTTAAAACCCACTAAATAATCGAGTGCTCGACGCGCCTGCTGCGCATTGATGAGATCGGTAGACAGCTGTTTGGGATTTTCAATCGCCTCGGTGACAGCGCGCTTAGTGATTTCATGAAAGACCACCCGGTACACGGGTTTGTTGGTCAATAATTTTTTCTGCTGGAGAATTTCATGAATATGCCAAGAAATAGCCTCCCCTTCGCGATCTGGATCAGTCGCTAGAAAAAGCGTATCAGCCTTTTTTGCGGCCTTGGCGATCGACTCAACGTGCTTCTCGTTGCGTTCAATCAGCTCGTATCGCATCGCAAAATCATCGTCCGGATTGACTGCCCCCTCTTTGGGCACCAAGTCCCTCACATGACCGTAGGAGGCGAGGACTTGGTAATCTTTGCCGAGATACTTCTCAATGGTCTTGGCCTTAGCCGGAGACTCTACTATGACGAGGTTATGACCCATCTCGGTTCATCGTTACTGTGCGTGATCGCATTAAAGGGGGAAGGCTACGTCCGTGCATCAGGGCAAGCCTAGTGCAATGATTGCGGCAAATTACCATAGACCAGGTGCTCCATTCTTGCAAAGGCCAACTCCTCATCTGGCTGACTGAAAAGAACCATCAGGATCATCCATTTAAGGTTATCCAGCGTGATATGGGCTTCATTGAGCGCCATAACCCGATCAATCACCAGTTCACGACTAGCCGGCGTTAGGATGCCTGATTGTTCAAGAAACATCAGTAAACCCCTTCCCTCAGCGTCCAATCGAGCCTCCTCTGCCCCTGAAAAGACCCGAAAGGCGGGGGTGGAAACCGTTTTGATATCGTGGTTTTCGGTCAGGGTATCCAGCCATTCAAGGGCTTTGGATATTTCAGCTTGAGGAAAACCCGCTTCCAAAAGATCGGTACGGACCTGATCAACATCTGCTTGATCATCACCGTCGCTATCCATGAATTTCTCAAACAGATAAATCAGCACATCAAACACGTTTTCTTTCATGAACACCCTGATGGTTTGAATCGAGGACAATGGAATGGTAACAGGATCGTCAACGAGGGTTCATTTTGAGACGAAGCCGCCCATGGACCGAGGACCTCGCATCAAGGCAATAGATCCTCATCCATGCTCCCTCTTTTTTTTATAGAGTATCAACAGACCATGGGGCGTGTGCAATGTTTTTAGCTTCTTGGAAGAAGGCCCGCTCATGACGCCCTCGGATCGCCCCGATCCTCAGCCGTATAACCTTTCCTGAATCGAGGAGGCCGCATTTTAGGTTCTCGCTTCGCCGAAGCACCTTCCTTCGGGGGTCAAGTTCCAGACGTTCTTCGGGATAGCTCCCGCACCTCATCCAAAGGGTTACCGTAAATGTCCCTCAAATTCCTGGCCACGCGGATGATCTGTCAAGGGCTCCTTGAAATACCGAAGTTCAAAATAAATGGCATCCGATAAGGATGTCTTCAGCCTGAGCGGCTCTTTTTTCCTCATTCCATAGAGTGGCTTTAGAGCCGCTATCAGGAAGGGTCTTTCGGTGCCCCGCTGCTTTTGAAGTGGCACCCATCTCAGATAAGCCACTCGTCTTCTTTTAGACCGCGTCAAGGCCTGAGTCTCCAAGGAGGCGCGGCGCTCCTCTTGGGTCAGGTCCCCTTGGATAGTGAACGCTTTTTGAACAGCATGGATCATGAGGGTCCGCCTATGCTAAGCATCAAATCCCATGCACGCGCTAAAAGAGCAAAAGTAGATTAAAATCGCTGACAACGAGGCGCATTTCCGCAGACGTTTAAGGAAGGAATCGGCCGGATAAAATCTGAAGATGCCCTAGGGTCTCCTGCTATGCCGTGACTCTTCGCTGCGGGCTCTGAGTGTCTATTTCCTTCTTTTGTGTGAAGAAAATGGGTTTACTCAGCCGTTGGGGCAGCGCGACCGCGATATCAAACCAGCCTGCAACAGACGCCATATCGGCTTGGGATACCACGCTCCAGAAGACAGGACCCCCCCATTTAGGGCGGAGAGGTATCAAAAATGGGATCTCATTCGATAAAATCACAAGACACCCTCCGAACCCCAAAGATTTGATATCCATGGCCCTACTTCCCATCCTTGAATTTCCGGACGCACGCCTTAGAATCAAAGCACAGCCTGTTTCTAAGGTCACCGAGGAGACGCGTCAACTCATTGATGACATGCTGGAAACCATGTACGCCGCCCCCGGTATCGGTCTTGCGGCTACCCAAGTCAACATCCCTCAATGTGTTTTGGTGCTGGACTTATCGGAAGAAAAAAACGAGCCTCTCGTCTTGATCAACCCTGAACTGCTCCATCGGGAGGGGCAAGAAGAAACCGAAGAAGGCTGCCTTTCGGTGCCGGGGGTCTTTGAAAAAGTCAAACGTGCCGAAAAAATCAAGGTCAAGGCACTCAATCGCGATGGAGCGGTACAAGAATTCGAAGCTGAGGGGCTTCTCGCTGTCTGTATCCAACATGAAATGGATCACCTGGTGGGGAAACTCTTCGTTGACCTCTTATCCCCGCTAAAACGGCAACTGGCCCGAAAAAAGGCCCGGAAGGACCAGCGACAGAGGGAACCAGGGGCCTCACCGGCGAAATCCGGCAGGGGCCTGTGAGGATCGTCTTTGCAGGAACCCCTGAATTTGCAGTCCCACCACTAGAGGCTCTGCTGGCGGCCTCCTACGATGTTTGTGCGGTCTACACGCAGCCTGATCGCCCTTCCGGCCGAGGCCGTAAACTCACGGCCAGCCCCATCAAAGCGATCGCTCTATCCAAAGGCATCCCCGTCTACCAACCCGAATCATTCAAAAACGAGGAAACCATTGAAGCCTTGGCGTTACTCCAACCTGATCTGATGGTTGTAGTGGCCTATGGACTCATCCTGCCGCTGCGTGTCATCAACATCCCCCGCCTCGGGGCGATCAACATTCATGCCTCTCTCCTCCCAAGATGGCGAGGTGCAGCACCCATTCAGCGCGCCGTGATCGAGGGCGATCCAGAGACCGGCATCACCATCATGCACATTGAACCCCGCCTCGACGCGGGCCCTATGCTGTTGAAGAAAGCCATTGCCATCCAGCCTGATGAAACGGCCGGCGAACTCCATGACCGCCTGGCAGTCCTTGGTGCTAGCGCTTTGATAGAGAGTTTGCCCTTGATTGATCTTGGCACCGCGTCGGCCAGCGTTCAAGATGAATCCCAAGTAACGACCGCCGCCAAGATACACAAGGAAGAAGCGCGGCTTGATTTTTCTCAATCGGCGATCGCTCTTGAACGAAAAGTTCGAGGATTTAATCCCTGGCCTGTCGCGGAAACCATTTTTCGTGGCGAGATACTCAGAATTTGGCGGGCTACAGCGATTCCATTGGACGCGCCTGGCACGCCAGGATCTGTCATCATTGGTCCTGGAACGCTCGATGTCGTTACCGGCCATGGCATGCTGAGACTTCTCGAACTGCAGCTTCCCGGTGGCAAACGCATCCGTGCTATAGATTTTCTCAACGCACAAAGTGAAGGCTTAACGTTCCTTGGAGAACCCGTTTGAATTGCCGCGTGTTAGCTGCAGATATTCTCTTGGCCATTACCCGCGATGGGAAATCACTCTCAACCACCCTAGAACCCGCGCTTCAGACCCTCTCACAGGCTAACGATCGAGCCTTTGTGCAGGCACTCGTTTACGGCGTGCTCCGTTGGTACTATCGCCTGGCCCATCTTCTTGAACTGATGACCCGAAAACCCATTAAGGATGATCGTGTCCGCATGCTGGCGATCATCGGGTTTTATCAACTGACGGCGATGCGGGTGAAACCGCATGCCGCTGTCAGTGAAACGGTCTCTGCGGTACGAGAAACCTGGGCAAGACCTCTGATTAACGGACTGTTGAGGACTTACCAGAGAGACTCAGCAGCGTTGAATGCCCGCCTGGACCTCGAGCCTGTCAGCGCCACAGCACACCCGGCTTGGTTACTGGAGCGAATGGAGGCGAGCTGGCCTTTGGCCTTCAAGGACATCATCGCGGCCAACAACCAGCCACCGCCTATGACGCTGAGAGTTCATTTAGGTCGTTGGACCCAAAAAGCTGCGCTGGAGCGCCTCCAGGAAGCCGGCATGATGGCCGAACCCGGCGCGGTGGCCCCGACGGCGGTGCGTCTTAAACAAGCGGTCCCGGTGAGTCAGATACCAGGATTTTCCGAAGGTTACTTTTCCGTTCAAGATGAAGCAGCGCAGCTGGCCGCTGATCTTTTGAACCTCCAGCCTCAACATCGTGTTCTGGATCTGTGTGCTGCCCCCGGAGGCAAATCAGCCCATATCCTTGAAGCAGCACCCGGACTCGAACAGTTGGTGGCGGTCGATATTGCGCCCGACCGATTAGAAAGAGTTCGGGAGAACCTAGAACGAATGGGCGGTCATGCCGCTCTAATCGCTGGTGATGCCTTGCGACCTGAGATGTGGTGGGATGGTCAGCCATTCGATCGTATATTGGTTGATGCCCCCTGCTCCGCCCTCGGCGTTATCCGTCGCCATCCCGATATCAAACTGCTGCGACAACCGGAAGATTTACAGGCGCTGTTTGAGACTCAACGTAAAATACTAAGGTCAGCGTGGACCATGCTAAAGTCGGGAGGTGAAATCGTCTATGCCACCTGCTCCGTGCTGCCCTTAGAAAATGTCGAGGTGATCTTAGACTTTTTGGCGGCCCATCCTGATGCCATAGACCTACCGATCACCGCAGAATGGGGAATCCCGCAGCGCTTTGGTCGACAGGTTCTGACCGGGATGAACGACATGGACGGATTTTATTACGCGCGTATCGGGAAGCTATGCGATCAAAGCGCCTGATTTTGCTTTGGTTGATCCTGTTACATGGCGTCCTGGCCCCAAGGGCCTGGTCATCGCCCTACGGGATCTTTATCACCAGTGCCGCCGTCATGGATGCCGGTGATATCAAGACGCTGTCAGCCGACATCGACTACCGGTTTAATCCCTCCGCTATCAATGCGCTGGAAGAAGGCATTCCGTTGACACTGCTGATCAGTCTTAAGATCAGGGATCCGCAGCGTCTGTGGTTTCAACAGCCGATCGTTGAGGATCAGCGCCATATTCAGCTCCGCTATCAACCCCTGGCCAAATCCTTCCAAGTCGCCGATCTTGGGAGTGGTGCGGTACAGAATTTCGCTAGTCTAGCGACGGTTTTGGACACCTTGAGCCGACTTCGTGGCTGGAAATTCATGGGGCAGTATGCCCTTGAGAAGAATAAGACCTATGAGGCAATGCTGCGCTTCAAGCTTGACATTGAATCGCTCCCCCTTCCTCTGAGACTGGTCGCATACCTCTCCCCTGAATGGCATCTTGATTCCGAACCCTACCAATGGCGCGTAGAACCTTAAGGCCCCCCTTGACACTCTCCATCATCGCCCTCTTCCTGGCGATTTTGGTGTCCTTGCATCTAATGAGTACAGCAACTCAGGACGCATCTGAGCTTGGGGAAATGTATTCGAGCCTCGTCCTGACCAACGGTCTTGCCAGTCTCATTCTTCTTGGCTTGGTCGGCGCTAATATCTACTGGCTTTCTAGACAATTGAAGAAAAAAGCAGCCGGATCCAATCTGACCTCTCGGATGATCTTCCTGTTCAGTCTTCTAAGCCTTGCCCCCGCTTCGATTGTGTTTTATTACTCGGTCCAGTTCCTCGATCGGAGTGTCGATAGCTGGTTTGATGTCAATGTCGATCAGGCCATGGACGACGCGCTTGAATTGGGTCAAACCGCGCTCGATGAACGCATGCGCAATCTTCTGAAAGAGACAGAACAGATCGCCCAGCAACTTTCGACCTCGCCTATTTCATTGCTCGGTGTTCGCCTTGGAGAACTTAATGAAAACGAGGATGCCGATCTCACTCTGTTTAGTCGACAAGGTCAGATTATCGGCTTCAATGGGTCAAACACCGAGACGATGACCCCTAACCTGCCTGAAATCGGCATCATGGTGCAGGTTCGTCAGGGGAAGCCTTATATCGGTCTTGAGACCATCGGCCATGATGGGCTACAGATTCGAGCTGTCGTCTCCCTGATCGGTGAGGATGCGATTTTTTTACAGGCCATCTACCGCATTCCAAGACAGTTAGCACAATTAACCGATAGCGTCCAAGCCGCTTATCAGCATTACAAAGAACTCACCTTTCTCAGGCGATCGCTGAAGTTCACCTTTACCTTAACCCTGTCGTTGATCCTCCTATTGAGTCTCCTGGCCGCCGTTTGGGCAGCATTTCTCAGCATTCGTCGCATCGTTGAGCCTGTGAGACTCCTGGCCATCGGGACCCGGGCCATCGCCGAGGGCGATTATGAAAAAAGGCTCCCGGTCAAAGACCGAGGGGAACTTGGCTTCCTGGTGGAGTCTTTTAACACGATGACCGATAAGATCGCTCAAGCGAGAGATGAGGCACAGCAATCAAAATGGGTCGTAGAACGACAACGGGCCTACCTTGAAACGGTTCTAGCCAGCCTCTCATCGGCGGTCTTGAGCCTTGACGCTGAACTTCGGGTATTGACCGCTAATCAGTCTGCAAACCATATCTTGCACGCTGATTTTGAACAGTACATCGGCTGGCCACTTGCGGTGCTCTGTGGTGCTTATCCCCACATTGCTGAACTCATGGGCCAACTAGAACTCTCGATAAAGAGCGAAGTCCCCTCATGGAAAATGGAATTAACCTTAAACAGCCCAGCGGGTCGTCAAGAACTCTTTTGCCGAGGCTCATCGCTCTATGGTAATGACGATCATTATGAAGGGCTCGTGCTCATCATCGATGACGTAACGGCCTTGATTCAGGCCCAGCGGAGTACCGCATGGAGCGAGGTTGCCCGCCGTCTGGCCCATGAAATCAAAAACCCGTTGACCCCCATCCAGCTCTCAGCCGAGCGTCTTCGGCATAAATTGGCCAAAACACTCGAGGGTCCGGATCTCGACGTTCTCGAAAAATCGACCAGAACCATCGTGCAGCAAGTCGAGGCCATGAAAACCATGGTCAATGCCTTTGGTGAATATGCAAAGCCTTCTATCATTCAGCTGCGACCTTTAGGCATCAACCCTCTCCTAGAAGAAGTCGTTGCCCTTTACCCGCCAAATGCCGGACTCCACTTCACACTCCAATTAGATCCTCATCTCCCTGACGTCCTCGGTGATCCTGTAAAGCTGCGTCAGGTGATCCATAACCTCATAAAGAATGCCGCCGAAGCGATGCCGCAAGGGCAATCAGGTAAGATGACGATTAAAACCGCCTTTGGAGTAAGCTTTGGAACCGGTAACATAGAGCTTCGCCTGTCGGATGATGGGCCCGGAATCGCCCCGGACCAAGCGGAACGTATTTTTGAACCCTATGTGACGAGCAAGACCAAGGGAACCGGTCTTGGACTCGCTATCGTTCGTCGAATCATCGAAGAATTAGGTGGACAGATCAAACTTGATACGGCGTACCGCCATGGCGCCAGCTTTATAATTACCTTGCCTTTGGCCCAACCTCCAACCCATATGAATGATGAGCAGCGCTAACAAAACCATACTGGTGGTGGACGATGAACCTGATATCCGCCAGTTGTTACAGGATATCCTCGAAGATGAGGGGTTCACCGTAGCCGTTGCCGAAAATGCATTCAAAGCGCGTGAGGTGCGGCTGGCACAAAAACCAGACCTGATCCTTCTCGATATCTGGATGCCGGATGAAGATGGCATCAGTCTGCTTAAAGACTGGCTCAAAGAAGATGGGGTTTGTCCTGTCATCATCATGTCGGGACATGGCACTGTGGAGACTGCCGTCGAAGCGACTCGGCTGGGGGCATATGACTTTCTTGAAAAGCCGCTGTCGATGGCAAAACTTCTGGTCACCGTGGAGCGTGCGCTTGAAACCGCTCAGCTTCGGCGGGAAAACATTGGCCTCAAACGTCGAATGGATGTCCCGGTGGAACCCATCGGCAAGAGCCTGATCATGGAAAAGCTCCGGGATCAGGTCAAGCGCCTCGCCCAACATGATGCCCGGGTCCTCCTGATTGGAGAACCTGGAGCGGGTAAAGAGACCCTCGCCCGTTTTCTTCATCATCATAGCCCGCGACGTGAAGGGCCGTTTGTCGACGTCGGTGTCGGCACGATTGAAAGCAGCAATTCAGCGGTTGAATTCTTTGGCCGCGTCGATGGTGATCTCGTTCAGCAAGGACTTTTAGAGCAAGCCCATGGGGGCACCCTATTTCTCGATGAAGTGGCTCACATGGAACCTGAAACCCAGGTTCGCCTGATGAGCGCACTCGAATCAAATTCGTTTTCAAGGGTCGGAGGCAGCGAATTGATTCATGTCGACGTTCGCGTCATCGCATCAACCTGCCGCTCACTCGAAGATGAAGTCCGCAATGGACGATTTCGGGCTGAACTTTATTACCTCCTGAACGTGGTCTCCTTGAGGGTGCCTTGTCTCCGCGATCATAGTGAAGATATTCCCGATCTGCTGAAGTTCTACGTCGACTATTTCGTGAGCCGGGAAAAGCTCCCCTTTCGACGCTTTCCCGTCGCTGTTCAGAATTTCCTCAGAAACTACCCCTGGCATGGCAATATTCGTGAACTGAAGAATCTGGTCCAGAGAATCCTGATTTTGGGGAATGGCGAAGATGTGGAATTAGATGAGGTCAAGACGGCCGTTGGTGACTCCGTGGTAGAAATCAATCCGCAGGCCGCCGAACAGCCAGACTTTTATAATCTCCCGCTCAAAGAAGCCCGGGAACACTTCGAAAAAGCCTATCTCGAATACCACCTCAATAAGTATTCTGGAAGCGTGGCCCGGCTATCAAGTGCGATTGGTCTCGAACGAACACACCTCTACCGGAAACTCAATTCCCTCGGTATCAGGTTTCGCGAAAAGCGCTAACCCGGGGAACCTGCTATCCGCCGTGACGGACCGCGAGGACGTCACAATGGGCATGGTTGACCACGCCCGACGCGGTCGACCCCAGCAATAAACCAAGACCATGTCGACCATGGGATCCGACGATCACAAGGTCTGCCTTCAACCCATCGGCCTTGCTAACGATCTCATGTTTTGGACTGCCCAGTTCGAGATGACAGTGCGCATCATCCATGCCGTGATCTCTCGCAAAATCAAGAAGACGTTTGCGGGCGTTGTCTAGAAGGACCTCGGTCAGGTCGTTTTCAAAGGGGGACACCATACCAAGGTGGGTATCCAGCGGCATTAAATACTCCACCACATGAATCACATGCAACGTCGCATTGAACTGTTCCGCCAGCGCAAAACCTTGGCTAAAGGCTTTGCTGCCGGTGGTCGAGAAATCATGGGCAACCAATAGGGTCTTGTAATGGATCATCGCCAACTCCTGCGAAGTGTATTGGAGAAAACCCTACCACTTGGCACGGTAAACACCAGGGTATAAGGGTTCAACGATCGAAAAGATAACGGATCAGATCCATGCTGATCACGAGATAAAGAAAGGCGACTCCAAGGGCTGCGATCGCTGGCCATGCAAGGGCAATCTTTAAAAGATTTGCCAATATGAGCTGACCCCAGATCATAAACCCAAGCATCAGCCAGGGGGTTACCGGTTGAAAGTCAGGCCAGATAGCTCCAAGCAGAAGCCACGGAAAGGCCAGGAGACTGATCAGGGAATCTGCACCAAACGCGGCGGTCGCCGTCTTTAGGATGCGTTCTGGATGACGTCGCTGGATCAGCAACAAGGCGATCAGGATCAACAGCAGCAGATCAGCCACGAAGGACTGTAGCACGGCTTCCAAGGGGCTCCCTTCAAGGGTCCCCAGCAGAAAGGACACCAGAAGATTGAGCCCTATCAAAAGTCCCAGAAGAAGCCCTGAGGCGGGGACATCTTGAGGCCCTTTCCTGAAAAGACATACCGCCAAGAAAAGACGGAAAATGGGCATCATGAGACCGCTTAATCCACGACTTCGGTCTGCTCAGACTCCAGCGTTTCAAGGGCCTGAAGCCAATCCGCCTCGTGCGTCTCAATCGCCAAATCAAGCAGGTGTTTTCTCTTCAGAAGGTCCTTAAGACGTTGCTGATCGGCAGCTTCATAGAGTCCAGAAGCTGCCATTTGCTGTTCTAACGATTGCCGCTCAACGAGCGCCTTGTTCATCAACGATTCGGCTTTCTCAATCTGAGCGGTCAACGATTTAACCTTTTTACGTCGGTCTTGATCGTCCTGACGCTGCTGCTTGATCGGTACGGTCTTGTCAGGGGTTGCCTTTGTCCTCACGGAGCTCTGGATGAGATGACGATGTTGGCTGAGCCAACGCCGATAATCCTCAAGGTCGCCATCGAAGAGGGAAACCGAACCATCAGCGATGAGATAAAGATCATCGGCCACCGTTCGGAGCAGGTAGCGGTCATGAGAGACCACGACCAGTGCGCCCTCGTACTCTTGAAGGGCGAGACTCAAGGCATCCCGCGTCTGCAGATCCAAATGATTGGTCGGTTCGTCCAGCAATAGAAGGTTGGGTTTCTGATAGATGAGCATGGCCAGGACCAACCGTGACTTCTCACCGCCAGAAAAAGGGGCAATCGGTTCAAGTGCACGTTCCCCTTGAAATCCGAAGCCACCCAGGTAATTTCTGAGATCGCGTTCGCTCGCTCTGAGGTCGAGTTGTTGGAGATGCCAGAGCGCCGTTTGCTCTGGTTCTAGTTGCTCAAGCTGATGCTGGGCAAAATAACCAATCTTGAGATCCTGAGCCGGGAGTCGCTCACCGCTAAGGCTGGGTATGACCCCAGCCAATAACTTAATGAACGTGGACTTACCTGCGCCATTTGGACCTAAAAGACCAATCCGATCTCCCGGATTAATGGACAGGGTAACCGCTTCGATAATCGGTTTCTGCCCATAGCCGGCCGCAATGCCATCGAGCTTAAGAAGAGGGGATGGCGATTTATCCGGCCGTTGAAAACTGAATTCGAGGGAGGTATCTGCTTGTGCCTGAGAAATCAGCACCATCCGGTCAAGGGCTTTGAGTCGGCTTTGGACTTGTCGGGCTTTGGTGGCCTGCGCCCGGAAGCGATCGACAAATCCCTGGATCCTCGCAAGATCTCGCTGTTGACGCTGGAAGGATGACTGCTGCTGAGCGAGCATTTCGGCACGACGCGTCTCAAAGGCGGTGTAGTTACCCGTATTGAGCTGTACCTTACCGTTTTCGATATGAAGAATCTGCGTCGCAAGATCATCGAGAAAATCGCGGTCATGGGAGACCAGCAATAAGGTTCCAGGATAGTTCGACAACCACTCTTGGAGCCAGATGACGGCATCAAGATCGAGATGATTGGTCGGTTCATCCAGCAGCAAAATGTCAGAACGGCACATTAATGCCTGCGCTACATTGAGCCTCACTCGCCAGCCCCCCGAAAAGGTAGCCACCGAGCGAGTTTCATCTCCAGGGGTAAAACCAAGACCGTGAAGGAGTCGGGCCGCTCTCGAGGGCGCCTCGTAGCCGCCAATAACGCCTAACTGCTCATAGCAATGAGCCAGCGCCATGCCATCTTCGTCCCTTTCAGCGGCCGAGATATCCCTCTCGATGCTCCGGAGTTCAGGGTCACCATCCAAGACGTAATCGAGTGCAGACTGATCCAGTGCAGGCGTTTCTTGTGCGACATGGGCGATTTCAAGTCCAACCGGCAGGGTCAGATCCCCCTTATCGGGCTGTAACCGACCGCGGATCAACTCAAAAAAACTCGACTTTCCGGCACCATTAGCCCCGGTGATACCGATACGCTCCCCTTTGTTCAATAAGAACGAGGCCTCTTCAAAAAGGACCCTCGTCCCTCTTCTAAGGCTCAATGAACGCGCACTGATCATGGAAGACTCCTCCGGATCAGAGGGGCAGCCAGTGTGATCGCCATCAGGCGACCTGATCAATATGTTGCTCGGTCTCTTTAAAAAACTCGAGAATATCTCCCTGAATCACCGTCTTGCGGGGAATGATGATGGCAGAGTCCATAGAAACAAAAATGAAGGCATAGTTCTTACCCGCTTCAATACGGAGCACATCCTTCCACTCAATTCGTGACTCACCGTCTTTACTCACTTCAACCAATTGCTTCGGTTCAATTTTGAGGGTGTATTGGCCTAGCATCCTGGCCAAGTCCTCTTCACTGTAGAGTGCCTTGACCTTGCGGCGGGCGTTAAAGGTAAGAAAAGCAGGCGCACCAAAGCCCCAAATCGCCGCGATCAACCCAATCCAGCCTGCCGTCAGTGAGTCTTGGTAATAAAACCAGACAAACAGCGCGATCATCGCCAGCAACCCTGGGATAGTGGCTTGATGGCGCCTCAGCGTTTTTTGAATCGATTCGGCCTTTTTAAGTTGATGATCATTAAAGGCCAAAAGATCCTTTTCACGCAATTCGTACTGTATCTCGGTCATCTCGGTGATCTCTCTTTTGGGTGAAGGAACCCTCGTAAGAGCGAGGATAACCCGTGATTATAAACACTTGTTATCACTTGATCTTGGCTTCCTGAAAGCGATGATGTTCTGCATGGGGGAGATCAAATAGCCTATTGCGAACGGTTCTTGTTTGTATTACGATTCGCATATCGAATCAGATCATCGAGAGTCCGTATGTATATCTGTATCTGTTCTGGCGTTACCGAAAGCGACATTAAGCGCTGTGTCGAAGAAAAAGGGATCGAGGATATCAAAGGGCTGAAGGCCGAATTAGGCGCTTGCGACCAATGCGGCAAATGTGTGCCAGAGGCGAGGCGTGTATTGAACACTTGCCATGGTCAAACTCTGATCGAAAAAAACGGCCTCAAGGCCGCTTAAAGTCCTCCAATCATCTCCCTCCAGGGTATCCTGGCGTCGCCGACGTCGCGATGGCCCTGGGATTAAATCATGGACTGCTGATAATTCTCTTCGCCGATCCTCACGATCAGCCCCAGCTGAGTCTCAATCCAGTCAACGTGCTCCTCTTCACTGGCCAGAATACCCTCGAACAGCTCACGAGACACGAAGTCACCCACCTGCTCGGCATAGACGATGGCTTCGCGAAGATCGGGAAGCGCTTCCAACTCAAGGGCAAGATCACACTCGAGGATCTCACGGGTATGTTCTCCTATACGAAGCTTGCCGAGCTCTTGTAGATTCGGTAAGCCTTCGAGGAAAAGAATCCGCTCAATCAATCGATCGGCGTGCTTCATCTCATCGATGGATTCGTGGTGCTCTTTCTCGTAGAGCTTATTAAGACCCCAGTTGGAAAACATCTTGGCGTGGAGAAAATACTGATTGATGGCCGTCAACTCATTCGCCAATACCTTATTTAAGTGCTTAATGACTTTTTTATCGCCTTTCATGCCTTCACCTCCTAACGTTTGAAGTCTTCCGGCATTGTAACTGAAGTTGTCATCAGCGCCACACATGCGGTCAATAGGCCTCGTATCTTTTTTGGCGTAATCTGCCTTAAGTCCCAAAGGAACTTCATAGCCACTGAACCTGTGCTGTCGATCCGAATGGCATTAAACGAAGACATCAACCTTGACAGCCGCTCGACCCCCTTCGATGATTCGCTCTTCGCATCAGAGGTCACAGGCCTTCAGTGGCCTCTTTCAACGTCATCCCCTGTTTAATTATGATCTTCTACCTGCATGGCTTTAGATCCTCTCCGGAATCGCTCAAAGCGAGGCAATTAAAGGCCGCTCTCAACGAACAGAGTCTAGGGCATCGATGGTGGTCGGAAGCCTTACCTCCAAGCCCTAAAGCGGCCATCGAGCAGGTGGAAAGCGCGCTAAAACGGAGCGAGAGCCGGCCGCTCCTGGTCGGCAGCTCACTAGGTGGCTATTATGCAACCTACCTCTCAGAACGGCACGGGACGCGAGCCATCTTGGTGAACCCCGCCACCAAAGCCTTTGATGCGCTGTCACCCTGGGTAGGATCGCATCGTAACCTCTACACGGGAGAGGACTTCGATCTGACGCAACAACATCTTGAAGAACTCCGTGATCTTTGGGTTCCCCATCTCCATCACCCTGAACGATTCTGGCTCATGGTCGAAACCGGCGATGAGGTCATTGATGCTTGGGAGGCCGTGACGCGCTACAAGGGCTGCAAACAAACCATCATCGAAGGCGGCGATCACAGCTTCCAGCATTTTGCTGACTTCATTGATGACATCATCCAGTTAGATCTTCATTCAGAAGACCTTTCCTGGCCCAGGAATTAACCCGCCAGCTGCTCAGGCTCCGCCATCTGACTTAAGCCTTCAAGATAGTCCTGCCATTTTTGAACGGTCAGCTTCTGCAGCAGGGGAACCACAGGATTGAGCTCAATAGGGGGTGCGTCCCAGTGCGCCTCATAGCCCTGCTGTTCTGCTTCAAGCGCAACCCCATCCTCTGCCAGTAACGGCTTGAACAGCAAAGGAACAGAAGCATTCAGCACGATTTGCGTCAGCCATTTGGGCGCGTTTACGCTGATCAAGGGGATCTGCACGCTATCGAAATAGAAAACAAAAAACACGCGCGTCGTGGTTTCATCGATCGGCAGCAAGAAGCACCAATGTTTGATGCTGTCGCCGGTGTTCGACCACTGATAAGGGTACTCGTAGCAGATTTCGATGGATCGGGTATTCACCCTTTTTCGGTTCACAAAAAAACGTGAAATCTTACCCTCGGCCATAAAGGTGTCATAGGTCAGGTAGACCCTTTTATCATCCGCTTCATAATGGGTCAGCTTAGCGTCTATAAAGGGCTGATACTTCCGGTGCAAGAAGGCATGGGCAAAGTCACAGATGTTGTCGATCACCATCGAATGATGGGTCTTCCAGGTGTAATCCACCGTAAACCCGGCCCATGGATTGTCCGTCATCAATTCTGGGATCTCTGGTATCTGTTGGCGCGTGGACTGAGCCATATCACCCGGAAAGAGCCAGATCAGTCCATAACGGACATCGACAGGGAATGTTCTTAACTGTTTTTTGATCAGCGGCTTTCCAAAACTGTCGTGGGAATAGTCGGTCAACCACCCTTCACGATTAAATGACCAACCATGGTAGGCACAACGAATCTGACACTTTTCAACAGCCCCATGGGTTAATTTGAGATTACGGTGAGGGCAGCGATTTTGAACCGCAGCAAGCACCCCATCCTCGCCCCGATAAAGGGCGATGGATAGATTCCAGAACCGGATCTCCTTCACCTCACTGATCTTGACGGTCGCATCATATTCGACCGCATACCAGCGATTGGGATCCATGCCGGATGCCCTGGCCTTTTGTCGTGGGGTGCGCGCCTCGTCAAAACTTGGGGGAGGTGTCGATTCACGATCATTCAATGGATCCCGCATGGGATGTCTCCAATGTCAATAAATGAAATAAAAAAATACAACCACTTAAAAAAGCACAACCAAAAGGGATTCAGACCTTCGGTACGATGACACCGCGCCTCACAAAATCCTCATAGGCGGCTCGAACAGCGTCGCTCAGCGGCGTAGGCCTAAACCCGAGTTCGTCTCGAGCCTTACGGTGATCGACCTTTCGATGCATTTGAAGGAGTCTCACGGCCCCTGGCGTAAATCGCCGAGGTCGATTAGGAAAAAGGCGGAACCAGGAGCGGTCGGCGACCTCTGCGATCACGGCCATGACGCCGGCCGGCAGCCTAAGGCGGGGCTTTGGACAACCAGTGACTTCACCAAAGAGAGTCATCAGCTCATCCACGCTCATATACGTCGAACTAATGATGTATTTCTGACCCGAGCGACCCGACTTCATAGCAAGCACGTGACCCTCGACAATATTAAGGGTCGAAACAAACTCAAACCCCCCTGGAATATAAGCTCGAAGAGACCCCTTGGCATAATCGATCAGCACCTGCCCCATCCTTGAAGGCACGTAGTCATGGGGACCGATAATGGCACAGGACGTCGCCACCACCACCTTCAACCCCTCAGCATGTGCTCTTAAACACTCATGTTCAACAAGGTGTTTCGTAAAGCCATAAGGCATTTGTCGATCAAATGGATAGAAGGGCATCGATTCATCGCTCGGACGTTCAGGATCATGCCCGGTCGCGCTCAAGGATCCTGACACCACCACTTTCTCGACCCCTTGACGAAGGGCTGCCTCAAGAATATGGCGGGTGCCCAGAACATTGACCTCATAGACTTCGCGCTTGTGCGCCTGGTCACCATCAATCGTCGAGACCATAGCAGCACAATGATAGATCCTAGAACAACCCTTAACCGCTACCTCGACCGATTCCGGATCACGAAGATCGCCATAGACGATGTCCACCTCAAGACCTTGAAGAGCCCCATGATCCCTTCCGGGTCGCTGAAAGACCCTCACTGTGTCGCCGTCTGATAGCAAACGACGCAGCAGATTGGCCCCAAGATGACCGGTGGCCCCCGTTATCAGAATGACGCCCTGACTCATGAAAGATGAATGGTTCTTAGAAGAATTAAGCGATGTTAACATGCCCATGCTGTCAGCGACCCTTGGAAGGCTCCAAGGCGCCATCCTGGACGTCATCACTCTTCCCTTACCCTTGCGCCCCAACTGAACCCTATGTCTAGCGAAAAAACCTCCTCCAGCCAGCTTTTCGAATACATACTGACTCATCACCGCGGCTTGTTTGCAACCGTGTTTCTGCTGCCGATCTCCTGCCTTTACAGCGGGTTTGTCTACCTCCGAAATCATGTCGTTTGTAGAATGCGGACAGCGCCAACGCGCCACCAACAGCGGGTTCAAGAGGTGGTTCGGCAAATCGAACAATGGCAGCGGGAGGGTGCCCATGAAAAGCTGTGTACCGCACGATCCGGCTGGCAGACCATGAGCGAAATGGTTCCCAAATATAAATTATCCCGGCGCAACATCCATATCGATCTCTATGACGTCCTCTCGATTGATGAAGAACGACAGACGGTTCAGGTTGAACCTCTGGCGTCAATGGGGCAAATATCAAGGACCTTAATACAACGCGGCTGGATCTTGCCCGTAGTCCCAGAACTCGACGATCTCACCGTCGGCGGACTCATTATGGGCTTTGGCGTTGAAACCAGCAGTCACAAGTGGGGGCTTTTTCAATCCATCTGTGTGGCTTTCGATCTCGTGACCGCCGAAGGCCAGGTGCTGCACTGCAGCGAAACTGAAAACAGTGATCTGTTTTATTTGATTCCGTGGAGCCATGGCACCCTGGGTTTTTTGGTGGCCGCAGAACTCAAAATTATCCCTGCAAGAAAGTATGTCCGGGTGGCCTATGAGCCTTACACCACCCTCGATGCATTGACAGAGGCCTTCGATCGGGCCTCAAGGGATTCAGATCATAACGAATTTGTTGAAGCGCTGATGTACAGCCGTGAAAGTGGTGTCCTCATGACCGCAGTCATGACCGATCAACCGAAAGAGGATGGACCTGTCAATGCGATCGGCTATTGGTTTAAGCCTTGGTTCTATAAACATGTCGAAGGGATTCTCAGCAACGGAAAACCGCGGATCGAATACTTGCCGCTCAGACACTATCTCCACCGGCACACCCGGAGCTACTTCTGGGCCATGGAAGAAATCATCACCTTCGGCAACCATCCCTGGTTCCGGGGACTCTTGGGCTGGGCGCTCCCCCCCCGCATCGAACTGCTGAAATACACCGAAACAGAAACCACCCGAAGGCTCCGCGAACAACATCATGTGGTTCAAGACATGCTCATGCCGATGGCCCTTCTGAAGACCTCCATTCAATACTTCGATGATCACTTTGATCTTTACCCCTTATGGCTTTCTCCGATGGCCGTTTTCGATAACCCTCAGCACCTCGGATTGATCCACCCCTACCGGAACGAGGAAGGGCGCATCGATGAGATGTATGTCGATATTGGCGCCTACGGGACCCCCAAAAAACCAGGTTTCGATGGCCGTGAAGCCCTCCCACGGCTCGAACAGTTTGTCATTGATCATCAGGGCTATCAGGCCCTTTACGCCAAGACGCTGTTATCAGAAACAGATTTCAGAAAGATGTTTGATCACACGGACTATGACCGCCTCAGGGAAACATTGCCTTTTTGCAAGAAAGCATTCGGTGAAATCTACGACAAGGTCTCGTCCAAGGGACGAATTTCACCGGTTGAAATGCGCAAACTCAAAAGCCAGGACCTCCCAACAGAATGACCGTCGGGCCGGGTGACACCCGACCTTAGATCATCCTTTAGAAAATGCCAAAGGGGTCGTACCACTCTGGCTCCTTCGGTGGTGGGGGGGGTGGTGCTTTAAATTTCACCTTTGGCCGGGGTGACGGCAGCGGATCTAAAGCTCTTGATCGGGATTCATCAGCCGGCGTCGCTGGGGTAGCGCTCTTCATCTTAGGCTTCTGGTCACCTTCAGAATCGCTCCCCTTCAAAGGCGAGACCGATTCATTTTGATAGGACCTTGAGCGGCCAACTGGCTCGCTGATTCTAGGCGCAATCACCTGACCGTCCAACGTCCTGATGGTCGTCGGCAGTCTGACCGTGGGAGCATCTGGCCGGTTCGGATCAATATCGGCCGGCAATTCAACAGCCTCTGCTTTTTCCCGAAGGGGGACTGGCGCAGGGGCCGTGAGCTCGCAAGGAAAAAGCGCGTCACACACCTGAAGGACCTTAAATTCGATACGCTGATTCCAGAAGGTCACAAAAGGCTGATCTTCCGTTCCTGGCTGCTTCTCGCTGACAAGGCCTCGTGTCTTCAGTCGATGACCAGGAACGCCCGCCTGCAAAAAAGCATCACGAACGGCATTCGCCCGCTCATGAGCAAGCTTTAAGCTTTGGCTCTGTGACGTCTGCTTCTGAGTCTGGACCGCTATTTCGAGCACAAAGGGCGGATCCATGTTTTTAAGAATCTCGCCGGCTTGCAGCACCACCTCCCTTGAATCTTCAGGAAATACCGAACTCCCCTCTTCAAAGCGAACAATCCAGCGATTAAGAATAGCGATCAGGTCCTCCAACTTGTATCCCGGCTGCAGGCTGGCCAGCTGATTCAGCACCAGACGCTTGGCATCTTGGGACAGTTCGACTTCTTCGCTTCTCAGATATCCATAGCGATATCCTGGCCCCATGGCGGCTTTAAGGCTCCTAAGGACGCTTTCGCGATCCGCTTCATTGATCCAACCCCCTACCCTGACCGTCGACCCATCGATACGCACGTCGAGGCCTCGGATATCGAGTTGGGGAAGAATGCGATCCATCATCGTCAACCAAGGGGGTGACGCCAACAAAGGATCAATTTGAAGATCACCTTTGATGCGGGGTTGACCGAAGAACTTTTGCAGTGGATCAATGACCGCCGTTTTCCCCTCAAGGCTATTAATGGCGCCACTAAGAAAGAATTGACCGGCCTCATTCCTTAAGAACAGTTTGGACTGAGGTTTGGTCATATCAACCACGGGGGACGGAGGGGGCGCCACCTCTTCAGAAATCGTGTCCTTCAACGAGGGGGATACTCCCTGCGAAGGATTCTTGAGAATATCAAGCCCTAGGAAAAGACCTGACAGCAAAAGAACCAGAACCCCTAGAGTCCAGCCAAGCGTTGCCGATAACCTTTTTTTGGGGGCCCGCCGACGAGGCCGAAGGGGCAGACTCCGTGGGACGATGGCGGCGGAAAAATCTCGATCAAAAAAAAGAGTCATTTGAGACGGCAAGGTCGAGGGCAGCGAGGCGCCTTGCGAAAAGTAACGGATCAGCAAAGGGACGACAAAGGCCATGGCCGTTCGAACTCTCGCATTGGCGAGCCCGAGCTTTTTCCCCATCGCCTGAATACTGGCGCTTCCGAGCAGGGTTTCAAGAACTTGGGGGTCAAGTGGCTTCAGCGGTTTCTTGGGGTTCTGCCACAGCAGCAGGTCTTCTTTTAGTCCAGCCGCCTCAAGATGCCCGATAAACCCTTGAAGGCCCCCGAGGCGTTCTTCAAACAGCATTTTGGCCGTTTCAGCAACCAGCGGCCCAGCCTTATGGCCCAACCCGAAACTATCCGCGGTTTGATCGACGATATCGCTCAATAAATCCATTGCCTGAGATCCACTTATGAAAGAAACAGACACTCCAGTGCCTACTGAACATCGTGAGGCATCATAAACCCTCACGGGGATCACGGGAAATTCAATCGCTCCTTGAGATCACTCGATGGATGAGGTGGGGACACCTTGAGAGGGCGAATGGTCAGTGAACCTTCGCGGGTCAGTGGGTGGTTCGTCTTCCTATGGAAGAAGGGGGTGATACCGGGCGATTTAGCCTCACCGGCAGCACCCACCTAAGGATTTTTTCATGTGCGTCACACGAGGATCAATGGGTACAGGGCCCCATCGGAACCACAGTCATTTTTCGGAATCGCCGAGTGTCTTGACGACCGCACCGACCAAGATACCGAGACTGATGAACATAGAGGTCATCACCAATATAGTAGACATTTCCATCATCATCTCCATTCATAAAAAGGGGCATGATGATTTTCACTGAAGGAATGACCCTTTGGAAGCGCCTGTGCGGGGGCAGATTGTTTACCATTTTAGATACAACGATCAATCTAGCCCCCGTATTGTGCATATTTCGCACACAATCGGTCATGGCCTTCCTCTGAAAAGGAAGGCGACCCCGCCCCCTTATCGAGGTTGCTTTAATGCGCCTATCAGCGCGACACCGCAAACCCTTTGGACCAAAAGACCGCTCCGCCCCAAAGACGCTCACGTCTTAACGACAAGCTAAAGAAGATGGCCTGTGAATTGCTTATTAGATTTGAAAACATTCTTCCTTCAACCTTATCAAGGAGCCAGCTGTGGGCCAGATCATCGCACTCGGACAACGTATTGGCGACTGGGTCATCGTGGATGAAGTCGACCGACTGCACCAGGAGGCTCGGTTTCTCTGTCAATGCATCTGTGGCACCGAAAAGGTATTCTCGGCTCAAACCCTTAGGCGGGGCAGTTCACTGCATTGTGGGTGTCAAAAACACCAGACGGTCGAGGGGTCGATCGATCAGGAAAAAAAGCCTATTCCCCATTCGATGGAGGACTTCGATTTGATACACCAAGGATACCTGCCGTTGGCCGATCAAGTCAGCCCCAAGGATGGGTGCCCCACTTGGTCGTTGAAGGCCTGGGCGAATATTCTGGGAATTTCCCGCCGAGAACTCATTACCTCTCTTAAGGGCACTGGAAAACGTTTTGAATCCAGCATCAGAATGACGGACTAATCGATGGATACCCTCCGTATCGGGCGTTTTTTCCAACAGCTTCTGGGACGAGGGGAGACGCCGCCTAAAGCACAAGCACTTCGCGCGACGCCCCTTGAAGATTACTGGCTTGAGGTCCAAAACATCATTCTGGTGCGCCAGGACTGGCTGACGGGTCTGCTTCCGGCCAGCACAGCGATAACCCACCATGGCAATTACACCGACGCCTGGGTTCGCGACAATATTTACAGCATCCTAGCCCCTTGGGGCCTTTCAATCGCACTTCGAAAGCAGCGCGATACCGAGGGGCGCGCCTATGAACTCGAGCAACGTGTCGTCAAGCTGATGCGCGGTCTTCTGATCGCCATGATGCGTCAGTCTGCGAAAGTAGAACGATTCAAACACACCCAGGATCCACTTGATGCGCTGCATGCTAAATACGACACCAAGACCGGGGAGAGTGTTGTTGGTGATGAGGCCTGGGGACACTTACAGATCGATGCCACCTCGCTTTATCTTTTAATGCTGGCCCAAATGACGGCATCAGGATTGCGGATCATCTTCACCATCGATGAAGTGAACTTCATCCAAAATCTAGTCCACTACATCGCTCGTGCCTACCGCACCCCCGATTACGGGATCTGGGAAAGGGGTCACAAGCTCAATCATGGCGAAGCTGAATTAAATGCCAGCTCCATTGGCATGGCTAAAGCAGCGCTTGAAGCGATGTCAGGTTTTAATCTTTTTGGGAAAGGCGGCGGTCAGGCCGCGATCATTCATGTGATCAGCGATGATATCGCTAGAACTCGAATAACCCTTAACGCCCTCCTCCCAAGAGAGTCTATTTCAAAAGAGGTCGATGCAGCCCTTTTAAGCATTGCAGGCTATCCAGCGTTTTCAATTGACGATCCCTTGGTCCTTGAGCAAACGCTCGAGAAAATCAAAGCGCGACTTGAAGGCCCTTATGGCTACAAACGTTTTTTGCTTGATGGACACCAGACGGTGATCGAGGACCCCAACCGTCTCCATTATGAGTCCCATGAACTCAAAGCCTTTGCCCATATCGAATGCGAATGGCCCCTCTTTCTAACCTATCAGTTGCTCGGCAGTTTGTTCCGCGGGCAGCACGAAGAGGCAGACCGGGTCTTAAGCAAACTGGAGGCACTGACCATCGAACGGCATGGACAAAAACTGCTCCCAGAACTCTATCGAGTCCCTTTTGAATCGATTGAGGCTGAGCGACAAAACCCAGGATCACAAGCCCGCGTTCCCAATGAGAACATTCCTCTTGTTTGGGCTCAGAGCCTCTACATTCTGGGATCCCTGATGCACGATGGTTGGTTAACCGCTGAAGATATAGACCCCTTAAACCGGCATCGCAGCCGACGATCTCACTCACTGGTGACCGTGCAAGTCGCCCTTTTGGCTGAGACTCAGTCCATCCAAGAAAGCCTCCTGCAGCACGGCATCCCGTCTCAAACCCGAATGGACATTGCTCCCTTGGAGGTCCGTGATGCCAGGGAACTCTCCTTAGCCTATCGTCAGATAGGGCGCAACGATCAGATGGGCCTCAGCGGAAGACCCTACCGGCAGCTTAGAACATTGGCGACATCGAAAGCCTATCTTCTGGCCGGGGTTCCAGTGATGTTTATCCCCCAATTCATCAATCAAAAGGGGTTTTACCTCGCGCTGGACAACACCCTGTTGATCGAACGGCTCAAAACGGAGCTCACCTATATCAGCCAACATTGGGATAGCGCGTCAAAGCCTCTTTTGGTGATCGATGTCCATCCCAACATGATCGCCGGCCCAGACGGGGAAGTGTTACTGGCGTTTCTTCAGCGTCTCGTAAAGGGTGAGGCCTCTGATACGCCGGTCAGGGTGTGCCGCCTCTCTGAATTTTCAGAGGACACAGCGCTTGAACGCATCGCTTTTCTTCATAACTTCCAATTAGGCGCTGAACAGTTTGGCCCTGAAAATCCTGAAGAGCTTGATCTCGATGACCGCATACGCGCTCATGATGGGGCTTATAACGGCCCGCTCATTGCCCATGAAATGGCTGCGGATGATGAACTTATCCAGCTTTTTGAGACGTCCTCCAATGCCGCCGAACAGCTTGATCTTTTGACCATTCTGGTGAATCGTCATGGTCTTGATTACCCACTAAAACTCACGTCGTCCGAAAGAAGATCAACCCTCACAGTCCATCTTGAATCCCTCTATCAGTGGGCCAGCAACCACCATGACTGGCGTCTGCTTCGACTGATCGCCGCCTTGCTTGGAAAATACGACATTGACCTTGAGCAGGCTGTCACCGAAATTTTGGTCCGGCAACATGCTCTCACCGTCGGGAAGTCCTACAGTGGCAAGGCCACCATCGTAAAACCGATGGATTCCTCGGACATCCTCAACGCCATCAGAGCCTATAACCCCGATCAGCTCAGCCTGCAGGTGCTGATTCAGGAGCTGATCATCGCAATCGGTCTCTTAATCAAACAGGATTCAAGTCTATTTAAAGACATGAATACCATTCGGGTGGGCCAAATTCTAGATTTCATCATCGCCGCCGAAAAACACCGTGATGGCGCAGAGTGGGATCATTCCTTCGATAAACTGATGCGATTAGCCCCCCATCACCTCGCTGAAAAACTCCGAGAAACCCTACGGGATGTCCGCCTAAGCCAGCATCAACTGGGCGCCGTGGAATCACTCCACGCGGAGAAAGATCAGGGCTCTCTCGCCTTGATCCGCTCACCTTTAGAAGGTCAACCGCCCATAGAACCGCCAAAAAACCCCATCGATTGGGCGCTCTGGCGCGAACAACAGGGGAGTTTTGGCCGTGAAGGTGAGGCCTTTTTCGAAGGGGTCTGGCACATTCTCCACCACAGCCATGGCCTCATGATCGGGGATAAATACAACAGCCAAGGACGCATCGATAGCCAGGAACTCCTTTCCCACATGACGGTGGGAGAAAAAACCTTTAGGCTCTATGTCACCCACGTCCTTAACAAAATAGAGTCGCCGATTTATCGCCAGCTGACCGTTGAAACGCTGATGACGCTCGCGGCCATTTTTAAGGACCATAAGGATTTCAGAATCAACGACACCCTCGTCATCGATATTCTGATTGGGCATGCTGTCAGGATTGAGTGGCTGACTTTAAACCCTCTCCAGGAAGCACATTATGGTCAGCACGTCGCCGCAGCCTGGGAACATCTCTACCAACTCGATCCTGGCGCTCTGGCAAACGCGATTGTTCGAGCACTGAACTACCTCATGACCCATGATCACCGCTTATAAGGAGACAAATCCATGAAGCTTGCAGGCGACATCGGGGGAACCAAAACCTTGCTGGCCATGATAGAACACCCATCAGATGGGCCCATCCTCCTTCGGGAGGAGGCTTTCAACAGCCAGCATTTCAAATCCTTTGATGCGCTGCTTGATGCCTTTATCGCTCCAGGTGAGGTCATTGATAACGCTTGCTTTGGGATTGCAGGTCCCATCATTGATGACACCTGTAAGACCACTAACCTACCCTGGAGAATCACCGGTGATGCGTTAAGAAAACGTCTTGGAACCAACAAAGTCAAACTCCTAAATGACCTTGAGGCCATGGCCTTTGGGATGCTCGAATTACCTCAGGAGGACTTGATCACCCTGCAACAAGGGAATATCGAAGCGAGGGGGAACCATGCGGTCATTGCTGCTGGAACGGGACTGGGCGAGTGTTTCTTACACTGGGATGGGGCCAAATTTCAAACCATGGCGACAGAAGGTGGACACGTAGACCTTGCGAGCCAGAATGAGCTTCAAGATGACCTCCTCCGCTATCTACGAGGTCGGTTTCATGACCATGTCAGTGTCGAACGGGTCCTCTCCGGGAGCGGCTTTGGAGTTCTCTACGATTTCATCGTAACCACCCAAAGGGCGGCTGAATCGAGCCTCGTGCCTCCGGCGGACCATGTCGGGGGGGCTGACCGAAATGCCGTCATCTCTCAGCTGGGTCTTCAAAAGACCGACACGGCCTGTCGTCAAGCCCTAGAACTTTTTGTTGATGTCTATGGGGCTGAGGCCGGAAACCTTGCACTAAAAGGACTCACACATGGCGGCGTCTTCATCGGCGGTGGCATCGCACCAAAAATTCTGCCGGCGCTTCAAGACGGCCGCTTTATAGCAGCCTTCACGGCTAAGGGTCGTTTTCGCTCCCTCTTAGAAACCCTGCCGGTGAAGGTGGCGCTGAATCAGAGGGCCCCGCTGATCGGGGCGATGCAGTATTGGTCCCATCAGGGCAGTGCCGCGTGAGCCTGATCAAGCGTCTCAAACAGCGGCGGCTTGGGCTAACTCGGTTATAGCGGACCAATTCTTGGCTTTCACAAGCGCCTTTGGGGCCAGCCAGGACCCCCCGACACACGCCACATTGGATAGCGCAAGATAGGAACGGTAGTTCTCTGGAGAGATACCCCCGGTCGGACAGAAGGTGATCCCGGGGAGCGGCCCTTCAAAGGCCTTCAGCATCGGTATCCCGCCCGCAGCCGCCGCAGGAAAAAACTTGAACGCCGTCAGTCCACCATCGAGTCCTTGCATGATCTCAGACAGTGTTGCAATCCCAGGAATCAGTGGCATAGGCCGATCTGTTGCCGCAGTCAAAAGGCTCTGTGTAAGCCCTGGACTGATCGCGAAGGCCGCACCAGCAGCCTCCACCTGATCCAGTTGCCGCGGATTCAAAACGGTCCCTGCCCCGACCACGGCGCCCTCCACTGACCCGGCAATACGGCGAATCGCCTCAAGCGCAATGGGTGTTCTGAGAGTAATTTCAAGGACCCGCACACCCCCTTTGACCAGCGCCCGTGCCAAAGGTATCGCATCATCAAGATCATCAATGACCATCACCGGAATCACCGGACCTAAGGTCAGAATATCTTTAGAATTCATCCATCACCTCACGTGAAATCGGCCACTTGAAGGGTTGAGCGTCTGGCTTTAGTCCACTACAAAAAGATTACTAGCCCCGGTTTCTGCCGTCGTCGCTCCCAGCCGGAAGCCACCAAACAACTCACGGCCCATGCCAATATGGTGATTATCGGCGGAGCTCTCATCGGGGATCCGCCCATTGAACTCGGTTTCATCCACCAACACATTGACGATCCCTGACATGATATCGAGATGGATGAGGTCACCATTACGCACTTTGGCCAAAGGACCACCGTTGATGCATTCAGGGTACATATGAATGGCAGAGGGCACTTTGCCGGAAGCTCCAGACATTCGGCCATCGGTCAATAGCGCCACCTTAAAGCCGCGATCTTGGAGGAGCCCGAGAGCGGGCGTCAGTTTATGTAATTCAGGCATCCCGTTTGATCGGGGACCCTGAAAGCGAAGAACAGCGACAAAATCCCTTTCAAGTTCGCCCTGACGAAAGGCCTCAAGCATTTCTTCTTGATCATCAAACACCATCGCCGGAGCCTCGACGACCTGATGCTCTTCAGAAACGGATGATACTTTTGAAATCCCGCGGCCCAGATTGCCCCGCATGAGGTGGATACCACCGACCGGCGCAAAGGGCTCTGCGACTCGACTGATCACCAAAGGGTCCCTCGATACTTTGAGGCTATCTCGATACTGAAGATCACCCTGTTCGAGCGAGGGTTCTTCCACGTATTGCTGCAAACCACGCTGATCTCCAATGGTGAGGACATCGCCATGGAGCAGTCCGTTTTCTAGAAGCTCCCGGATCACCATGGCCATGCCACCCGCCTGTTGGAATTCATTGACATCGGCTGGACCATTGGGGTAAATCCGGGCGATCAGGGGAATCACTCTGGAGAGATTGTCAAAATCGTTCCAGTTGATGATGATGCCAGCCATGCGAGCGATAGCGACCAGATGCATCGTGTGATTAGTCGAGCCTCCGGTTGCCAAAAGACCGATAATGGCATTGATAATGGCCTTCTCATCAACGACATGGCCGATCGGCCGATAATCATCGCCACGCGCGGTGAATCGCAACACCTGTGCTGCGGCTTTTTCCGTCAGACGATCCCGAAGCGCCGTATAAGGATGAACAAAGGAACTCCCCGGAAGATGAAGGCCCATGATCTCCATCATCATCTGGTTGCTATTCGCCGTCCCATAGAAGGTACAGGTACCAGGACTGTGGTAGGACTTCGATTCAGACTCTAAAAGCTCTTCGCGTGATAGCTTGCCTTCGGCATATTTCTGACGGGCCCTCGCCTTTTCCTTATTACTCAAGCCGCTGGGCATGGGGCCTGCGGGGATAAAAATCCCCGGCAAATGGCCAAAGGAGAGCGCGCCCATCAACAGGCCAGGAACGATCTTGTCGCAGACACCCAGGTAAAGCGCCCCATCAAACATGTTGTGACTGAGGCTGATGACCGTCGCCATAGCAATCACATCGCGACTGAACAAGGACATCTCCATCCCGGGAAATCCCTGAGTGATGCCATCGCACATGGCCGGAACGCCCCCAGCAAACTGACAGACCCCACCGGCGAGCTCGATCGCGGATTTGATCTGTTCAGGCGCCATGCGGTAAGGCTCATGGGCCGACAGCATGTCGTTATAGGCGGAGACGATCGCAATATTAGGTTTCTTATCCGCTTTGAGGTCGGCTTTTTCTGCGACACTGCACGCGGCAAACCCGTGCGCCAAATTGCCACAACCTAGCACCTTTCTGGAAGGCCAAATAGCCCCGGCCTTCTCAATGCGCTCAAGATAGTTCTCGCGGGTCCGATGGCTGCGGTCAACCACTTCACGGGTAATTTTTTCAAGCTGTGGATGCATAGGACACTCCCAACGTCATCAATGTAAATCCATTACGGGTCATCCTCATCGAGGAGACACATCAAAAATCTCAAAGCGGCGCCCGCTCAAGACCATGGAGGAAGCGATCAGGCCGCATTGAATCGATAACCACGAGGAACCACGATAATGCCCTGCTCTGAAACCGTGAAAAGCTCCTGATCTCTCTGACGATCCACACCCAGGGTGGTACCCGGCGGAATATCCACATACTTATCGATGATACAGCGGCGAAGGACCGCACCCTCACCCACGGTCACATGATCAAAAAGGACAGAATCTTCCACCACAGCGCCTTCTCCGACCCGAACTCTTGATGCGAGGATCGAGCGCTTAACGATCGCGCCCATCAGCAAGGCGCCGGAACCCAAAATAGAGTCCACCAGAAGGCCTTCGGCGCCTGAGGGACCAGGTACCATTCTCGCTGGCGGATTCTGGCCATGATAGGTCCTAATCCCCCAGTTCTCTTGATAAAGATCAAGCGGCGGCAGCGGCTTCAATAAGTCCATATTGGCCTCATAAAAGGCATCTATGGTGCCGACATCCCGCCAGTAGTAATCCGCGCTGACACGTCCCTTCGCACCGCCGAAGGCATAGCCGTAGACCCGATCACGTTGAATCATTCGAGGGATAATGTTCTTACCAAAATCGTGATCGGAATCAAGTTCAAGATTATCGTCCGCCAAGACCTTGCACAACACCTCCTTGGAAAACACGTAGATCCCCATCGAGACCAGGGCCGTCGTTTCATCCCCAGGCACCGTCAAGGGGTGTTGAGGTTTTTCTTGAAACTCGATAATGCGCTCCGCTTGATCAATACCCATCACCCCAAAGGCACTGGCTTGCAGCGCAGGGACCTTCATACACGCAATCGATAAATCAGCCGAACGCTCTCGATGGAGGGCGATCATGGCCGCGTAGTCCATCCGGTAGATGTGGTCACCCGCGAGAATCAGCACCTGATCTGCCGTGCTGCGTTCAATGAGATAAAGATTTTGATGCAGCGCGTCGGCAGTCCCTGAATACCAGGAATCACTGGTTCTCATCTGCGGCGGCACAATAGTAATGTATTCTCCGCATTCGGGATTGAAGATGCTCCAACCATCCCTCAGATGGCGGTGAAGTGACTGTGACTTGTACTGGGTCATCACCAGAATCTTGCGGAGCCCAGAGTGGAGACAGTTGGATAATGAGAAATCGATGACCCGGTATTTACCCCCAAAGGGCACCGCGGGTTTAGCACGATCAGCAGTCAATGGATGCAAGCGTGCCCCCTGCCCCCCTGCGAGCAATATCGTCAGCGTATTATTTGGCATCTCGTCGTAATCGCTCCCGGAAAACGCTTAGTAACATGGTTGAGATCATGTCCCACTCAGTGAATCATTGTTTTAATAAGCACTATTCAGGCCGACACTGCGTGCATTCACCTGAGATCACCCTCTAAAACACGATGATATTGAATCAACGGCGCTATGACCTCGTCACTTTGGGAGAGGGGTTGATTGAGTTTAACCAAACTTCACCGTCAGCTGCCACCTACCAGCAAGGCTTCGGTGGCGACACCTCCAACGTGGCCATTGCTGCCGCTCGGCAAGGTGCCCGTGTTGGCACACTCACTCGACTGGGGGCTGATGATTTTGGGGACATGCTGCAACAGCTGTGGGAACGAGAAGGGATCGATACCCGATTCATTGCCCTCGATGAAGCAGCGCCCACCGGTCTTTATTTCATCACCCACGGCCCGGAGGGCCATCGCTTCAGCTACCGGCGTTCCGGGAGTGCAGCGAGCCTTATGACCTCTGAGATGCTCTCAGGCGGACTGATCGAGAGTGCCCAAATTCTCCATGTTTCAGGGATCACACAAGCCATCAGTCCGTCGGCTAAAAGTCTCGTTCGGCAAGCAGTTCATCAAGCCAGAGAGGCGGGGACGCAGGTGTCTTATGACACCAACTACCGACCGCGACTGTGGCCCCGCGAGGAAGCCTTTGAGGCGCTCCTAGAGATGCTGCCGATGACCGACCTATTCTTCCCCAGCGTGGATGACCTGAGCCTTCTCACAGGGCTTAAGGACCCTTTTGCGATGCTGGCGTGGTCGCGTCAGCACGGCGCCCAAAAGACGATCCTAAAAAGAGGGCCTGAGGGCGTCCTGGTCGATCACTGTGGAGGGATCGAGGTCATTTCTGGACACCCCGTGCATCCGGTCGATGCCAGTGGTGCTGGCGACTGCTTTGTTGGGTGCTTATTAGCCCGCCTTAGTCTCGGCGATGATCTTTTGGATGCAGCCCGCTATGGAAATGCGGCGGCGGCCCTGTCGACGCAGGGATTTGGAGCGGTTGGACCCATTCCCCATGGCGCGGAGGTTATCGATTTCCTTAAAAGGGCTTCTTACGTGCACCATGACTGAAAAAAAGCCGCCTTTTTTTGTGCATATCGCGGCACCTCCTTGGCGCGATTCTTAAGATCGGACCCCAACCATGAAGCAGCTGCGGCGATGATGGTTCGGCCTGAATCCTGCTTATAAAAATACGCCGCACCGATAGAGAGATCGTCAGCCATGACCCATCAATACCGGCCTCAACGTTGATTATCCGATGACACCAGAGGGAACCGCCATGTCGAGCCCGAATACCATTTGCCTGTCCGATCAACAGGACACGATTTGTTTGCTGCCCGTTCACACCGGCTCGATGGGACCCGACGTCATCGACGTCCAGACGCTCTACAAAAATACCGGTAAATTTACCTATGACCCTGGCTTCAACTCGACGGCCAGTTGCCGCTCTCAGATCACGTTCATCGACGGTGAGGAAGGCGTTCTCCTCTACCGAGGCTATCCCATCGAACAACTCGCCGAAACATCGAACTTCCTTGAGGTCTGCTATCTCCTCCTCCATGGGGACCTTCCAACCCCAGAGGCCCATAAGGCCTTCGAGCAAGACATCACCATGCACACCATGGTTCACGACCAACTGACCAATTTTTTTAAAGGTTTTAGACGCGACGCCCATCCCATGGCGATCATGGTGGGTGTGGTCGGTGCCCTCTCAGCCTTCTACCACGAAGCACTCGACATCAGGTCCAAAGCCGATCGGGACATGGCGGCTATTCGGTTGATCGCTAAAGTGCCAACGATTGCTGCCATGTGCCACAAATACAGCACCGGAATGCCGTTTATGTACCCACAAAATCAGCTTGGGTACGTGGAAAACTTTCTGCGGATGATGCACGCCACCCCGTGCGACCATTATGTCGCCAATCCCGTCCTGGTCAGGGCGCTGGATCGGATCTTGATCTTACATGCCGACCATGAACAGAATGCGTCAACCTCGACCGTGCGGCTGGCAGGATCCAGTGGCGCCAATCCCTATGCTTGTGTTGCCGCTGGCATTGCCTGCCTCTGGGGGGCAGCCCATGGCGGCGCTAATGAATCTGTCCTTCATATGCTGAGAACCATAGGGGACAGCTCGAGAATTCCTGAGTTCCTAGCAAAGGCCAAGGATAAAAACGACCCTTTCCGCCTGATGGGGTTTGGCCACCGTGTCTATAAGAATTTTGATCCCCGCGCCAAGCTGATTCGAAAGACCTGTCATGAAGTACTTGATGCCTTAGACCTCCATGACAGCGCTCTTTTTAAGCTGGCGATTGAACTTGAACGGATTGCGCTCGAAGATGAGTATTTTCACAGCCGAAAACTGTATCCCAATGTGGATTTCTATTCCGGTATTGTGCTGCATGCGCTCGGCATTCCCACCAACATGTTCACTGCCCTATTTGCCATGGGACGAACGGTTGGGTGGATTGCCCATTGGGACGAAATGATCTCCGATCCTGACCACCGCATCGCAAGGCCTCGCCAATTGTATACGGGTCCACAGCGCCGTGATGTCCCTGGGTTTTAGTCATCTTAAGCCTCAAGGTTTCAGTCACAGCAACCGTTTGCCACCCAAAAGGGTCTCGTCCATGGAACACCTTTGGATCACGCCATGGGTATTGACCTTGAAAACTGGCCTCCAAACCTTTATATTTTTCGGCCATTTGCTCGAGTGTCTGGCCCCTTTCAGGCGCTTCATAACAGGCCGCGATGGCTTTAAGTGCAAAAGCCCACCGTTCAGCGTCGTTGCATACGCTTAATCCTGCATGCGGCGCTCAAGAAGGTGAGCCTGCCATCCCATCAGGTTACCGACCGAGGTATTGAATGAGTTTTAACGCGATTCCTGACCAGCAGGGTCTTTATGATCCACGCAATGAACATGACGCCTGTGGCGTTGGCTTCATTGCGCATATCAAGGGACAAAAAAGCCATGATATTGTCTCCAAGGGCCTTGAAATCCTTAGGAATCTGACCCACCGGGGTGCCGTCGGTGCTGACCCTCTGGCCGGAGATGGCGCGGGTATTTTAATCCAGATGCCAGATGAGTTCCTGCGCGCTGAAACCCGCGGGCTCGGCTTTACTCTCCCAGCTGAGGGTCATTATGGCGTTGGGGTGATCTTCCTGCCTCAATCAACAGCCTTTAGAACAACCTGCGAAAAGATAGTCGAAGAATTTATTGCCGCTGAAGGCCAGACGGTCCTGGGCTGGCGAGATGTGCCTGTTGACAGTGAAGGACTCGGCGAGTCGGTCAAGGCCAGCGAACCATTTATTCGGCAGGTTTTTGTCGGCCGCGGTGGTCATTGCAAGGATCAGGATAGTTTCGAACGCAAACTCTTCGTGATCCGCAAACAGATCGACAACCGGATTCGTGACCTGAAGCAGAATGAAGGAAAAATGTTCTACATCCCTTCATTCTCGTCGCGAACAATCCTTTATAAAGGGATGCTCCTCGCCGATCAGGTGGGCACTTATTACCGTGACCTCACCGATGAACGCGTGGTCTCGGCCCTGGCGTTGGTTCATCAGCGCTTCTCCACCAACACTTTCCCCACCTGGGATTTGGCGCATCCGTTTCGGATGATCGCCCACAACGGCGAGATCAATACCGTTCGTGGCAACATCAACTGGATGGCCGCTCGGCGTCACTCCATGTCCTCGAGCATTTTAGGCGAAGACCTTGGCAAGATCTGGCCGTTAATCGGCGAAGGTAAATCAGACTCTGCCTGCTTTGATAATGCGCTTGAGCTCCTGGTCATGGGGGGGTATTCCCTGGTTCATGCCATGATGCTTCTGATTCCAGAAGCGTGGGCCGGCAACCCTTTGATGGACGATCAACGCCGCGCTTTCTACGAGTACCATTCGGCGTTGATGGAACCATGGGACGGCCCTGCCGCAGTCGCCTTCACCGATGGCCGTCAAATTGGCGCAACCCTTGATCGCAATGGGCTACGCCCGGCCCGCTACCTGATCACTGATGATCACCATGTGGTCATGGCCTCGGAGATGGGCGTGCTGACTATCCCTGAACACAAGATCATCAAGAAATGGCGTCTGCAGCCGGGCAAGATGTTCCTGATCGATATGGAACAGGGCCGCATTATCGATGATGCCGAAATCAAGAACGAACTCGCCAGGAAGGCACCCTACCAGCAGTGGCTGACCGAAACCCAGATCCAACTTGAGAATCTGCCTCCTGAAATCTCTGCCATGCCGCCCGATAGCCAGACCCTGATGGATCGGCAGCAAGCATTTGGTTATACCCAGGAAGACATCAAATTCTTCCTGACGCCGATGGCCCTCACCGGTCAGGAACCTGTCGGGTCGATGGGTACCGACGCCGCTCTGGCCGTATTGTCAAAGCGCCCCCGTATGCTTTACGACTATTTCAAGCAAGGTTTTGCGCAGGTGACCAATCCGGCAATTGATCCCATCCGGGAAGAACTGGTCATGTCACTGGTGACCCATATCGGGCCGCGACCGAATCTTTTGAACCTTGACAACGCGGGGAGTCACCGCCGCCTCGAAGCGCACCAACCGATATTGAGCAACAAGGATCTTGAAAAGATTCGCCGGATTGAAGCAAGGACGAACGGGGCTTTCAAGACCACAACACTGAGCCTTTGCTACCCGGTCGATCTTGGGGCCTCTGGGATGGAAGAGGCGTTGACAGCCCTTTGCCTGAATGCCGAAAAGGCGGTGCTTGATGGTAATAATATCCTGATCATTTCAGATCGGGCGATGGATGCCGAACACATCGCTATTCCAGCGCTCCTGGCCACCTCAACGGTTCATTACCACTTAATCCAAAAAGGACTTCGCACCGAAGTCGGACTTGTGGTTGAAACTGGCGAAGCCCGTGAAGTTCATCATTTTGCTTTGCTGGCGGGGTATGGTGCCGAAGCCATTAACCCTTATCTTGCCTTCGATTCCCTCTCGGCGCTGATCCATGAACTCCCTGAAAAGGTGACGGCGGATGATGCCCACAAGCGTTACATCAAAGCCATCGGCAAGGCGCTCCTGAAGATCATGTCGAAAATGGGTATTTCGACCTATCAATCCTATTGCGGGGCTCAGGTCTTTAATGCCATCGGTCTGGGGGATGACTTCCTAGCCCGCTACTTCGTCGGAACCAGTGCCACCACTGGGGGCGTCGGATTAAAGGAAATTGCGGCGGAAACGGTCACTCGTCATCGGCTGGCCTTCAGTGATGCCCCGATTTATCGTCATGCCCTGGATGTTGGCGGCGAGTATGCTTATCGTGTTCGCGGCGAAGACCATGTCTGGACCCCAGAGACCATCTCTAAGCTCCAACTGGCCACCCGAACGAACAGTTGGGAGACGTATCTTGACTATACCCGCTCGATCAACGAACAAAATGAGCGTCTGCTGACGCTTCGCGGACTCCTCGACTTCAATGACAATCTGCCGGGGGTTCCCCTTGAAGACGTCGAATCCGCCAAGGATATTGTGAAGCGGTTTGCGACCGGTGCGATGAGTTTTGGATCGATCTCCTACGAAGCCCATACCACGCTCGCGATCGCGATGAACCGGATCGGCGGCAAATCCAACACAGGTGAGGGCGGCGAACTTCCAGAGCGCTTCAAGCCCCTGCCCAATGGCGACTCGATGCGCTCGGCCATCAAGCAAGTGGCCTCTGGCCGTTTTGGCGTCACCACCGAATACCTGGTCAATGCTGATGACATCCAGATCAAAATCAGTCAAGGCGCAAAGCCCGGTGAAGGCGGCCAGCTGCCTGGACATAAAGTCGATGCGACGATTGCCCGGGTCCGCCATTCAACCCCCGGCGTCGGCCTGATCTCGCCGCCACCGCACCATGACATTTACTCTATTGAGGACCTTGGTCAGCTGATTCATGACCTTAAAAACGTCAACCCCGCGGCACGCATCAGTGTCAAATTGGTTTCAGAAGTGGGCGTTGGGACCGTGGCAGCCGGTGTCGCCAAGGCCCATGCTGATCATGTCACCATCGCTGGCTATGATGGCGGCACGGGTGCTAGCCCGATCACATCCATCAAGCACGCGGGGCTTCCATGGGAGATTGGCCTTGCTGAAACACATCAGACGCTGGTCCTCAACAAGCTCAGAAGTCGGATCTGCGTTCAGGCCGACGGCGGGATGCGAACCGGTCGCGACGTGGTTTTTGGCGCCCTCCTCGGTGCTGATGAATTTGGCTTTGCGACGGCGCCATTAATCGTTGAAGGCTGCATCATGATGCGCAAATGCCATCTCAATACCTGTCCCGTCGGGGTAGCAACGCAGGATCCCGAACTTCGTAAACGGTTCACAGGGCAACCCGAGCACGTGGTTAACTTCTTTTTCTTCATTGCCGAAGAAGTGCGTCAAATCATGGCCAAATTGGGTTATCGCCGTTTCGATGAGATGATTGGACAAACCGATCGTCTTGACATGCGCAAGGCAGTCGCGCACTGGAAGGCCTCAAAAATTGACCTTCAGCGCCTATTATTTAAGCCACAGACCGCAAGCCACGACGCAATCCATCATACGGAGGTGCAAGATCATGGTCTTGACAAGGCGCTTGATCATGTCTTGATAAAAGGCGCCCAGCCGGCCCTTGATCACCGTCAACCGGTGCAATTAGAGACTGAAATCCGCAATTTCAACCGAACCTGTGGCGCCATGCTCTCCGGCGAGGTGGCGAAGCGCTTTGGCCATGAGGGACTCCCCGACGATACGATTCACGTCAAACTCCATGGCACAGCAGGTCAGAGCTTTGGTGCTTTCCTCGCGGCTGGCGTGACCCTTGAACTCTCGGGTGAGGGCAATGATTATGTCGGCAAAGGTCTGTCCGGTGGCCGCCTGATCATCTACCCCCCAGCGATCACGCCTATCGTTGCAGATTTAAACATCATTGTCGGCAATACCGTCCTTTATGGCGCTATTCAAGGCGAATGCTATTTCCGAGGTGTCGCCGGGGAGCGTTTCGCTGTCCGCAATTCGGGGGCTGTCGCGGTCGTTGAAGGCGTTGGAGATCATGGCTGTGAGTACATGACCGGCGGTGTCGTCGTCGTCCTCGGGGAAACCGGCCGCAATTTTGCAGCGGGCATGTCGGGCGGTATCGCTTATGTGCTCGATGAAGCAGGCGACTTTAGCCAACGCTGTAACCTTTCAATGGTAGAACTCCAGCCCATTCCGGTCGAGGAGCGCGCCCATGAACGGTTTGATCATCAAGGCGGCGACCTTGAGAACCATGGCCTTGTCGACATTCTCCGCAATATGACCGGTGATGATGAACGACGCCTCAAGATTCTGGTCGCCAAGCATGCTCGCTACACGGGCAGTGAAAAGGCCAGGCGTATTCTTGACCATTGGGCTGAATTCGCGCCTCGCTTCGTAAAGGTCATGCCCGTTGATTATCGACTGGCACTTGAAAAGATGCAGCAGGCACAGAGACAAGCAGAAGTCAGCCACTAAAGAAATCCAAGTCGCTCCCCGGGTGTCTTGTGACCCGGGCACGGCAAGGGGCCTCCCAAGGGCTTCTCGACACAATCAACAGCGGTGCCTTAAGGCACACATCGAGGTTAACAGCAGATGGGCAAACCTACCGGTTTTATGGAAATTTCGCGTCAGGATCGACGCTATCGCTTGGTCGCTGACCGGGTCCAGAATTACCAGGAATTCGTTATTCCCCTGTCCGAGGATGAACTCAAGAAACAGGGTGCGCGCTGTATGGATTGCGGCATCCCTTATTGCCATAACGGCTGCCCGGTCAACAACATCATTCCTGATTGGAATGATCTGGTCTACCAAGGCAACTGGCTCGAAGCCCTCGAAGTGCTGCACAGCACGAATAACTTCCCTGAATTCACCGGTAGAATTTGCCCCGCGCCTTGCGAGGCCGCTTGTACGCTCAACCTAACGGATGAGCCGGTGACGATCAAATCCATTGAATGTTCCATTGTCGACAAGGGCTGGGAGATGGGTTGGATCCAACCGCAAATTGCGCCCCATAAAACGGAAAAACGCATCGCTGTCGTCGGCTCAGGCCCCGCGGGTCTTGCAACAGCACAGCAATTAGCCCGCGCCGGCCATGAAGTCGTGGTGTTTGAAAAGAGTGACCGTGTCGGTGGCCTCCTCCGCTACGGCATCCCTGACTTTAAGATGGAAAAGCACCTGATTGATCGCCGCATTGCGCAAATGCAGGCTGAGGGCGTTACTTTCCGTCCCAACTGGCATATCGGGAAAGATATCCCCACCGCGCAACTGCTCGAAGATTTCGATGCGGTGATCCTCGCGGGTGGCTCTGAACATTCTCGTGACCTTCAACTCCCGGGGCGGGAGCTGAAGGGCATTCACGTCGCCATGGACTTTCTCCCGCAACAGAACAAGCGCAATGCTGGAGACTCGCTGAGTGAGGACGTCAATCTTCTCGCCACCGGCAAATCGGTCATTGTCATTGGTGGTGGCGACACGGGTTCTGACTGTATTGGTACCTCGCAGCGTCATGGTGCAGCGTCCATCACCCAGCTTGAAATCATGCCAAAGCCACCCATAAAGGAAAACAAGGCGCTGACTTGGCCGAACTGGCCAAACAAACTCAGGACGTCGAGTTCGCACGAAGAAGGCTGTGATCGCCTGTGGAGCATCGACACCGTGTCCTTCGAAGGCGATAACGGCAAGGTCAACACCATCCATTGCGTCAAGGTGGAGTGGACTCAAGATCAAGGGCGCTGGGTGATGAACCGGGTCCCCGGTAGTGAATTCAGCTTAAAAGCTGACCTGGTTCTCTTGGCCATGGGCTTTGTGCACCCGGTCCGAGATGGCCTGTTGATGGATCTTGGCGTTGAGCTTGATGATCGCGCCAACGTCAAGGCCAACACCAACGACTACAAAACATCGGTCGACAAGGTCTTTACGGCAGGTGATATGCGTCGTGGCCAATCATTAGTGGTCTGGGCTATTCGTGAAGGTCGCCAGTGCGCACGGGCGGTCGATGAGTTCCTGATGGGGCAAAGCGAACTTCCAAGATAATCTCATCGTATTCCCCCCTGACTGGCACTTTCGAGGTGCCAGTCACCACCGCCATAAAAATCGCTTCCAACCCGCCTAAAAGAGGACCTCTTTCGCGGGTCAACATCCGACTTTCTTATCGTCCAACGCGTGCCTGCGACTCCCGGCCATCCACCGTCATTGTTACAACATCTAGTACCAAAAAATTTAATAGACACAACATCTGGGAGTTGAACTATAATCAACACACCGCTGTCGGAGACAACGATAGCCCTTGTTTTTTATTTATCATGACCCTGGAGCCAATGCCATGTTGAACTGGGATAACCCCCTGACCGGATTGACCCCTCAAGCCGCTTTACCAAAGGCTATGTCGGCTGCACACTTCAGCGACCTCCTCTCGGATGCCTCGCAAAAGGATCAGCCAGTCGCCGTGACAGCGTCTATAAGCGTCCTTCCGAGTGAGCCGGTACAGCAAGGTGCCACCGGACTTGAACACATTGAGATTGGCGCCAAGCGAATTCAGGTCGATGATAAGAAAATCATCAACTGCCGAGCTGATCTCAATCAACTGGTCCCATTCAAGTACCGCTGGGCCTGGCAAAAGTATCTTGATGCCTGCGCTAACCATTGGATGCCGCAGGAAATCAACATGAATGCGGATATCGCCCTGTGGAAAAGCGCTGATGGCTTGACCGATGACGAACGCATGATCATCAAGCGTAATCTTGGATTCTTTTCGACGGCAGACTCATTGGTTGCCAACAATTTGGTGTTGGCTGTCTACCGACACATCACCAATCCCGAGTGTCGCCAATACTTGCTACGACAGGCTTTTGAAGAAGCCCTCCATACCCACGCTTACCAGTATGTGGTCGAATCGCTGGGCATGGATGAAGGTGAAGTCTTCAATATGTACCGTGAGCTCCCGGCGGTGGCCCGAAAGGCCGAATGGGCGCTCCCTTTCACGCGCTCACTTGGAGATCCCAATTTTGTGACCGGTACACCGGAAGCAGACCAACGACTCCTGCGTGATCTCATCGCGTTCTACGTTATTTTCGAAGGCATTTTCTTCTACGTCGGCTTTACTCAGATTCTGTCCATGGGTCGCCGAAACAAGATGACCGGGACCGCCGAACAGTTCCAATACATCCTTCGTGATGAATCGATGCACATGAACTTCGGTATCGATGTCATCAACCAGATCAAGATCGAAAACCCACACCTTTGGGGCGCTGATTTCCAACAGGAAATCACCACCTTGATCACCGATGCGGTGGACATCGAAATTCAATATGCCCATGACACCATGCCACGCGGTGTCCTCGGACTCAATGCACCGATGTTTGAGGAATATCTGAAATTCATTGCCAACCGTCGCTGCCATCAAATTGGTCTGACAGAACAATATGCCGGCGCTCAAAACCCCTTCCCTTGGATGAGTGAAATTCTAGATCTCAAAAAGGAGAAGAATTTCTTCGAAACACGGGTCACCGAATACCAGACCGGTGGCGCCCTGAGTTGGGATTAACGGCCCTTAAGATCAAAAGAGATCCCGGAACGAACGTGCGTTCTGTTCCGGGTCACCATGGCCAAAAACCCCCTCAACCACTGCCAGAAGATCAGCGCCCCGCTGTAACACAGTCTCGGCATTCTCTAGCGTAATTCCCCCAATCGCGACCACCGGCACCTCAATGATCGATTGGGCCTGTTCAAGGGTCAGGAGCGATGCTGTCGGGGCTAAGGGTTTGGTCCTTGAAGGGAAAAATCGGCCAAAGGCGACATAATCGGCTCCCTTCTCCGAGGCCGCTATCGCCCGGTCGATATCGTCATAACAGGAAATACCGATGAGGGCATGAGGCCCTAATTGTGCCCGGGCGACCGCAAAAGACTGATCCATCGATCCAAGATGAACCCCATCTGCTCCGAGCGATTGGGCCAAGGCGATATCATCATTGATGATGAGGGGGATGCCCGCCCTCTGGCATAAGGCCAATAGCGCTGCGGCCTCTTGGTAGGGGTCTTCTGGTCGTTTGGCCCGATACTGAATGACCGCAGCACCGCCTCGGATCGCTAGGGCCACCTCTTCAACCAACGAGGCCCGATGCATCTTAGGATCGCGGGTGATGGCATAGAGTCCTCGTCTGGGAAATTTCTGAGCTTGATTCAACGTCATCATTCAAGGCCCTCAAGAAGGAAGCTTTATGAAGGGTCGGCAGCCACGCTTCGAGGCCCTATAATGCGCTATTTCATTCATTATCAGGGATCGCTTTATGTCCAAGCAAACCGTCAAGAAAGTTGCTCTTGCCTACTCCGGCGGGCTTGACACCTCCGTTATTCTTCAGTGGCTCAGAGAAACCTATCACTGTGAGATCGTGACCTTCACGGCAGACATCGGTCAAGGCGGCGAAGTTGAACCCGCGCGCGCCAAGGCCCAGGCTATGGGCATCAAGGAAATTTACATCGATGATTTGACTGAAGAGTTCGTTCAAGATTTCGTCTACCCCATGTTCAGGGCTAATACCGTCTACGAAGGCGAGTATCTCCTCGGCACTTCCATTGCACGCCCCCTGATTGCAAAACGTCTTATCGACATTGTGAATGAAACCGGTTGTGATGCCATCTGTCATGGTGCAACCGGCAAGGGCAATGATCAGGTTCGTTTTGAATTAGGTGCTTATGCCCTCAAACCCGATATCAAGGTCATCGCTCCCTGGCGTGAATGGGAGCTCAACTCTCGGGAGACCCTGCTTGCTTATGCCGAAAAACACCAGATTCCGATCGAGATGAAACGCGGCAAAGCGTCCCCCTATTCCATGGACGCCAATCTCCTTCACATCTCCTATGAGGGAGGCATCCTCGAAGATCCATGGGCTGAGCCTGAAGAGGACATGTGGCGGTGGAGTGTGGCCCCAGAAGCAGCCCCTGATGCCCCAAGCTATCTTGAACTCACCTATCACCAAGGGGACATCGTCGCCCTGGATGGGGTCTTTTTAAGCCCTGGGAAGATTCTCGCCCAGCTTAACGAGATCGGCGGATCCCATGGCATTGGTCGTCTGGATATTGTCGAAAATCGCTACGTCGGCATGAAGTCGCGCGGCTGTTATGAAACCCCCGGTGGCACCATCATGTTGAAAGCGCACCGTGCCATCGAATCATTAACGCTGGATCGCGAAGTCGCTCATCTCAAGGATGAATTGATGCCGCGATACGCCAGCCTCATCTACAACGGATACTGGTGGAGCCCTGAACGCCTTTTACTGCAGGAAATGATCAATGCCTCACAAGCCACCGTCAACGGTGTGGTCCGGGTTAAGCTCTACAAGGGTAACGTCACCGTAGTCGGCAGACAGTCACCCTCAAACAGTCTCTTTGACATGAATATCGCCACGTTCGAAGACGATCAGGGTGCCTACAATCAACAAGATGCCGAAGGCTTTATCAAGCTGAATGCTCTTAGAATGCGCATCGCTGCCAAGAAAGGGCTGACATTCGTCTAAGCCTTTAGGCGCCGGCCGTGGTTTAACACCCTTCGGCCGAGCCTTTAAGCCTCACGTTTCCGAGCGACCAGGCAACAACCGCCACAAAGGCCAGTTTTTGACATGGAGGTACTGCCGTATGGGTGTCTTGATCACAGAAACGCACAGAGCAATCGAAAACAAGCACCAGACGGCCGCATACTCATTGGGATCATCGGTGGTGAGATCAGAAATCCAGGGCCCGACCAGATAATGAAAGCCGACGAAGCGCCAGGAGCCATATATCACCGGCATCCAGAAGGCCGCCAGAATGTAAGTGAAGGCGTGGAGCCCCCAGCGAAAGCCTAAAAACTGGGTGGCTCCATCATCCGACATCAGTCCGTTGAGGGGCATCTGCCAAGCGATATGCCAGTCCCCCGAAACCGAACACACCCGATCCCCACAAAATCCCTCAATACCCACCAGGCAGTGGCCCGCCCAGGCAAAAGGATACATCTTGACCAACATAGCAACGGCGGCGACCGAACAGAGGGCATAAACCGGGAGGGCGATCTTTTCCTTGACCCGGACGGGAATGAAATAAAGGGCCACCATATTGGCAAAAAAAGGCTGAAAGGCAATGTGGAGATAGCCAAAAAGCGTCAGTATCTGATTCGGAGGGGCATCGCAGAGATTGATGTAGAGATAGGTCGCCCCTTGGAGCAGCTCCATACACGCAAAATAGGTCAAAGGAACCCAAAGCTCCTTGGATTCCCCTTTCTTTGCGACATAGGCCGCGGTTGCAAATCCGGCTATGGCTAATACCGCCGATGCCTCGCCACTCCAACACATAAGATCTCTCCTGATGGTTATTGTGATGCCTTGATGAGGCATCAAAAGACTTTATCTGCGCATGAGATTTTCTTTTTAAGGGGGGGTCTAAAACTTTAGCTGATGCCGTGTTTTTGCATGCGATAGAGCAAGGTATCGCGGCTAATTCCGAGCAATTTGGCCGCCCGACTCCGATTACCGTGGGTTCTTTCAAGGGCCTGACGGATGAGATCAATCTCCACTTCTTCAAGCTTGATCCCATACTCCGGCAGGGCGATATTTCGAGGGGCGCCGGAAGGTTCCTGCTGGATCTCCAGCGGAAGATCATCATCATCGATCGTCTGTCCGGCCTTGAAGATCGAAAGACGTTCACAGATATTCCTGAGCTCCCGGACGTTGCCGGGCCATGAGTAACTGATCAGCCGCGCCATAGCGCCCTTGCTGATGGTCGCCGGCTGAACCCGATGCTCAGCAGCAAACTGCCGCATAAAATGTTGGATGAGCACCTGAACATCGCCAATGCGCTGCCTTAACGACGGAATTTCAATGGGCACCACATTAAGCCGGTAATAAAGGTCTCGACGAAACTCACCACGCTGAATGCGATCATGGAGATCGGCATTGGTGGCGGCGATGATCCTGACATCCACCACCTGCGTCGTCGTTTCCCCAACGGGTTGGATTTCTCCGGTTTCAAGAAATCGAAGGAGTTTCGCCTGAAGCGTAATCGGCAGTGAGTCAACCTCATCAAGAAACACCGTGCCGCGATGGGCTGCCTGAAGCCGTCCCGTCTGGTGGCTAATCGCACCAGTAAAAGAGCCTTTTTTATGACCGAATAATTCAGATTCAGCGAGCGCCTCAGGGAGGGCCGCACAATTGATAGTAATCATCGGCAGATGCGACCTTGGACTTTGCTGTTGCAGGGCGTGGGCAAGAATTTCTTTGCCGGTTCCGGTTTCCCCTACAATCAGCACCGTCACATCGGTTGCAGCCACCATCCGGGCGCTCCTTAAGAGAGACTCGAAATTGGGTGATTGTCCGATCAGTTTGTCAAACATAGCCTGGCCGAACCCTTTTGCTAGTGCATCATGGTATGACGCACCATAGGATTAAGTCCTGGGAATGCGGCCATAAGCGCCAGCAGAATCAGCGTCACGCCGGCCAGTTGGCGAAAGCCTTTGAGGGAGGAGAGGCGGACCATCCATGAGGTCATGATGCCAACACCCATAACAGCCGGCATGGTCCCTAGACCAAACGCCAGCATGGTAAAACCGCTCCGAAACACATCGCCGGTCGTCGCTGAAAGCGCCAAGGCGGTGTACACCAGACCACAGGGTAACCACCCCCAAATCATGCCGAAAACAAAGGCTCTCGGCAGTGTATCGACAGGAATAAGACGCCGACCATAAGGTTCAAGGCGCCGCCAAACACCAATGCCGACCTTCTCGATATAAGCGAAACGAGGAAACCAGCCAGCGAGGTGGAGACCGGCGCCTAGCATCACCAAAGCACTGATGATCTGCAACAAACGATGGCCATGACCCTCCCCAAAAGGGGACGTCAGAACACGCTCAAGGATTCCGGCTAAAAGCCCCGCCAAGGTATAACTGAGGACTCGTCCAGCGTTATAGCAAGCCACAAACGGAATCAGTTCACGTTTACTATCACGGATCTCCCGTTTGAGACTCAAGGTTAAGGATCCAATGATGGAACCACACATGCCAAGACAGTGCACCGCACTGAAAAGTCCCATGAGGAAGGCTACAAAGTAGGAGGTACTGAAGGCGGAATCAAGAGAGTTCATGTGGAAATAAACGGTGGTGCCCTTTGGCCCTCAGCAATACTTGGCGGTTACAAGAAGGCTGACGAAAAGCTTCAAGTAAAAAATCAACGCCCATTCAAGGGAATGAGAATGGGCGCTGGCAATAACGTCACATCATCAGCTCATGGTCCGACTCGAACAAACACTAAGGCACTATGGCTCGGACGTAATCCACCTGTTGTGGGATCGTAAACTTCCATGGTATCGGAGATGGTCAGTGTCTTCCTATCCTTGGACTGGTTGAAGACATAACTCCGCGGATCATCAGTGAGTGCCGCATCGACGAAATTGATGTAGGTACCGACGTGAAGGATTTGGTAAGAAAACCAGTACCCATCGGGACTTTTTGTTGCGCCCAGAACACCTACATTGTGGTGATAGAACCCGTTGCCTTTTTTCAAGGTCATGGTGAGTATCTCGTTGTCCACGCATTTTGCGAACTGAGCAACGATCGCTGGGGTTCCTGGAGGCAAAGTAAACTGCCCTGGACACGTGATGCTTTTCCCATTCATCTCAATGTGAGTCAACTTCCATTGACCTACTAATGCCCTCGGCGTCTCAGCCATCAACGCGAATGGAGCCATCAGTGAGAGGGCGAACATAAACTTTTTTAGCATCTTTGGATCCTCATTCTATGCATCAACAGGCCGCTTAGGCATCTGATAAAGCCACCGTGCAATCTATCACACTCTCAGCGATCAGCAAATGAAGCTAAATGGAACCTTAGATTCAAGTCCATGGACGCGCAAGCAGCGGGTTATTGTCTTTTTAAAGAGGTCCCATCACGATACATCAAGGTTTTATAAACTATCCAGAAAAAAACTTGTAACATCAGTCACTTTAGCCTGAGAATGCATCACCATAGGCTCCTCCGATGACTAAGATCAAGCTTAACCATTTCATCTCTTTGTATCCTTTGCATTTATGGCTAGACCTGTCACTCCCGAGATTGCGGCCGATATTATTATCGAATTAGTTGACCGGCCAGGTCGGCCGATTGTGCTCATCGAACGACACTATGAACCCTTTGGCTGGGCCATCCCCGGTGGGTTTGTCGATGTCGGGGAAAGGGTCGAGCACGCTGCGCTTCGAGAAGCTCTCGAAGAGGTTGGACTTGAGGTCCAACTCAAGGTCCTCTTAGGGCTTTATTCAGATCCAACCAGGGATCATCGGGGCCATACCGTGACGGCCGTCTACGTCGGTGAGGCTAAGGGCGTTCCGGTCGCCGCCGACGATGCGAAAGCCGCGGTGATTGTCCATGTGGACCACATGCCCTCGCCTCTGGCCTTTGACCATCGCCAGGTCCTGGAAGATTACCTTCAATATCGAGAGCGGGGCACTGTGACGCCGCTGCGCGGTTAAGCACCCTATAATTCGACCATCAACCCCAGTTCGACCACCCGATCGGCAGGGATCCGCCAGAAACGCATGGCATTTTCAGCATTCATGGCCATCCTAATGAAGAATCGTTCGCGCCAGGTCGACATGCCTTCGCGTGAGGAAGCGATCATGTGCTCTCTTGATAAGAAGAAGGTGGTCGTGGCCACATCCATCTCGAGACCCTGTGGCTTCAATTGCATCATAGCGTCAGGAATATCAGGCTCCTGATTGTAGCCATAGTAGATTCTGACCCGATAGATCTGGTCACCAAAGGAGCGAATCTTGACTCGGTCCTCGAGCGGTATCCAAGGCTCATCCCGGGTGACCACTGTTAATACGATGATCTGCTGGTGGAGAATCTTATTGACTTTCATGTTTTGGAGCAGCGACAAAGGCGCACCAAATCGACTGGCGGTGAGATAGACGGCGGTTCCGGGGACTCTTGGTAAGGGATTGCTCTCAAACCTTAAGACCAATTCCTCAAGAGGGACCGCTTTTTCGTTGAGACGCCGAAGCAACAGCTCTCGCCCCAAAGTCCAGGTGGAAAGGATCAAATAGACGGCACCGGCTATCGCTAAAGACACCCAGCCGCCTTGCTGGATCCTTGGAATATTAGCTAATAAAAGAACCAGATCCATCAGCAAAAACATCAGAAACAAAAGCCCGGTGACCCACCGAGTGGTTCGCCAAATACGCCGCAAAAGTCCAAAGGCCAGCAACGTGGTGACTACCATGGTGCCGGTCACAGCAAGCCCATAGGCACCAGCTAGTTTCGAGGAAGCCCCAAAGCCTATCACCAGCGCCGCCGTGCCAAAACCCAGCGTCCAATTGACGGCGGGAACGTAAATCTGTCCTGCCCGCCCATCTGAGGTATGCCGAACTGAAAGTCTTGGGAGATAACGCATGCGAACAGCCTGCGCCGAGAGCGAAAAGGCGCCCGAAATCACTGCCTGGGAAGCAATAATGGTCGCAAACGTCGCAAGACATAATAAGGGCAGGAGACCCCAAGAGGGGGCCAAAAGATAAAAGGGGTTAGAAACGGCTGCCGGTTCTCTCAATAAGAGCGCCCCCTGCCCGAGATAGTTGATCACCAGCGCCGGAAAGACGAAGGTCACCCAAGCCACTCGGATAGGCTGTATACCAAAATGACCAATGTCGGCATATAAGGCTTCCGCACCGGTCACCACAAGCACCACCGCACCCAGCACGATGAAAAACTTCATCTTCGCTTCTAACATAAAATGAAGCGCATGAATGGGGTTGATCGCTTCAAGGATAACCGGGGTCTTGGCGATACTATTGGCCCCGATAACTGCAATGACGAGGAGCCATAGCACCATCACCGGACTGAAGAGCCCGGCAATGAAGGCGGTCCCTCGGCGCTGAATGAGAAAAAGGATGACGAGAATGACCAGCGTGATAGGGAGAATCAGTTCTTTGAGCGATGGCGCAGCCAGCTTAAGCCCTTCCACCGCGCTCATGACGGAAATCGCGGGCGTAATCACCGCATCGCCAAAAAATAGGGCCGCACCCAACAGCCCGATCGAAAGAACCAATTGGCGAAGCTTTGGACGATCAGCAACCGTTCGCTGGACCAGGGATAAAAGGGCCATGATGCCCCCCTCCCCTTTGTTGTCGAGCCGCATGATCAGCAGAGCATATTTGAGACAGACGACCACGATCAGGAGCCAAAACACCATCGAGAGAACGCCCAAGACGTGATCAGGGGTAACAGAAAGACCACTTCGGCCTCCAAAAGCCACCCGCAGGGCATAGAGCGGGCTGGTGGCAATATCACCAAAAACAACGCCCATGCAGCTCAGCACCAGACCCCATTGCAGTCGCTTAGAACGCTCAGATCCGCGTTTGATGGTCAGCATGATGGTCTACTGTCTGGCTGATCGCTGCCTTTGATTGTCATCGGAGTCACCCGGGATCCCATGCTTCAGGGGGCCTTGTGCCCAGGGGCTGGGGGGCTTGAGTGGGCCACCATGCGCATCAGCAGATGGGAGAGGAGAAGGGTCCCAAGATAGAAGACAACTTCAATGCCATCGGGATGATCGACATAACCGACCAGAGCATGAAGAATCTGACCCGGAAGGCTTTTTTCCGGGAGCCAACCCGAGGTATCCCAAATCCCTTGACCCAAAGGAGGCAACCAGTCGGCCTCGACCAGAAAAGCGGCGGCCTGAGCGGCGAGACCTGCGGTCAGAAACAGAATCAACAGACTCGTGACGGAGAAGAAATATTTCAGCGGAATCTTGGCCAAACCAAAATAGAGCACCAAACCCACCAGTGCCCCCAGCAGCAGACCAAGCCCACCCCCCCCGAGCAAGTCCATAAGACCCCCTTCTTCGGCACTGACTAAGCCGTAGAGAAAAAGAATCAGTTCAGAGCCTTCCCGAAGCACCGCCAATCCGACCACGAGCGCCAGCCCATGAAGGGAACGCTGGCCCTCCAAGACTTCTCGACCCAATTGCTTCATGTCGCGGGCCATCTCGCGACCATGTTGCTGCATCGAGACGCTATGCCAAGTGAGCATGCCGACGGCGATCATGAGCACCGATGCACTGAAGAGCTCCTGACCCACGCCTTCAAGCGCTTGCGCGAGACGATCGGCCATGAGCGCGAGAAGGAGCGATCCTAAAAGGCCTAAGAGAACTCCCCCGAAGACCCAGCGTCCGCGGTGATGCGCCCCGCGACTAGCGATCATCACTATGCTGATGATCAGCGCAGCCTCAAGGACCTCTCGAAAGACGATAAGTGCGATACCCCACATGGCGAATGTTCTGCCCTAGATTAACGGACAACCAAACGGCCCTTGGCCGTCGCTTCGTGAAACTCCCCGACAAAGTCGTAGGTGCCCGCCACCAATGGTCCGAGGTTGATGACGATCTCGCTATGGCCTTGGACCACTTTCTCGCGCTTCAAGGTCTTGCTTTCGAATTCCTCAGGGGTCGCATCCTCGTTGCGAACAACCAGCTTAAATTTCTGGCCCGCAGGGGCCATGACTTCCTCAGGCTCAAAGAGATGGTTACGGATCACCAGCGTCGGACCATCCGCCGCCATAAGCAGTGGCATGCCAAATAATGCAAGGAACAGGAAAGAGAGGGTGAAGCGAAGAGAAGACATAGCGGTTCCTCAGGAGGGATAACGAATGGGATGGGATCGAATCAAATCGAGTGCCTATCATTATAGCCTAGGGTCCTCATGAAGAGCGCATGACCGTCTCGAGATGATAAAGTCAACGCTTCTGTTATTTTTGAGGCCGCAGCATGTCACCAGAACGTTCGTTCAAGCCCTTACAGATAGCCATTCTGACCGTCTCCGATACGAGAACTTTTGAAACCGACACCTCAGGCTTGCTGCTGCAGCAAAGCGCGCAACAGGAAGGCCATGAGGTCACTATCCGTCGCATCGTCCCTGATGATCGCTACCAGATTCGCGCGGTCGTCTCTGATTGGATTGCAGACCCTCACATTACGGTGATCTTGACTACCGGTGGGACAGGCGTAACCGGGCGCGATGGGACTCCAGAAGCGGTGAGCGTTCTTTTAGACAAGACCTTAGAGGGGTTTGGTGAGGTCTTTCGCGCACTGTCTTTTCAGGATATCGGCACCTCAACGATTCAATCGCGAGCGATATCAGGGGTTGCCAACGGAACCTTTATCTTCTGTCTGCCAGGCTCTTCAGGTGCCTGCCGGCTTGGGTGGGACAGCCTCATCCGACCGCAACTTGACTACAGAACCAAGCCCTGTAATCTCGTTGAACTGATGCCGAGACTGCTTGAAACCTGAGACCTTCAGCCGCCGGTAGCACTCATGTGTCTAAAGATCACCGGTTGCGCCTTAAGATCAAACTCATGATATTGCGGCTTAAGATCCATGGCCTCGCGGATGGCCGCTTGAAGGGCCTCAGAATCGAAGGGGTCTCGACGCAGTAAGGGTTTGAGATCGACCGAATGTTCGTTACCAAGACACAGGAGAAGGCGCCCTTCGGCCGTCACCCGCACCCGGTTGCAGCTGCCACAAAAATTGTGGCTGTGGGGTGAAATAAAGCCCACCTTTGTCTTGCTCCCCAAGACCTGGTGGTATCTTGAAGGTCCTCCGGTGGTCTCTGTTGAGGGCTGAAGATCAAAGAAAGGTCTTAGTTGCTCAAGAATCTCGTCGCTCGAGACAAAATCCAACGCTCTGTCGCGACCATCAACAAGGCCGAGCGGCATTTCCTCAATAAAACTGATATCGATGCCACGGTCGATCGCATAGCGCACCAAATCGACCACCTCATCCTGATTGCGCTCACGCAGAATAACGCTGTTCAGTTTCAAACCATCAAAACCCATCACCCTTGCGGCTTCGATGCCTTTGAGCACACGCGCAAGCTCACCGACCCGCGTCAGCTTTAGGAACCTCTCAGATCTTAAGCTGTCGAGACTAATATTGATCCGGTGAACGCCGGCGGCCTTAAGATCCTTGGCCATCTCCTCAAGTTGTGCGCCATTGGTCGTGATGACCAATTCGCGGAGCCCTGAAAGACGGCCGATCTTCTCAAGAAGACCTAAAGCCCCTTTTCGGACCAAGGGCTCACCGCCAGTGACACGGATCTTCAAGACCCCAAGCGCCACAAAGGCCTCCGCCAGTGCCATGATTTCCTCAAGCGTCAGAATCTCATGACGGGGGAGGAACACCATCTTTTCGCTCATGCAGTAGACACAGCGAAAATCACAGCGGTCGGTAATCGACAGCCGGACATAATTGACCGTGCGTCCAAACCGATCAACCAGAGGCGACGATGGAAGGGGCATCAATGGATCCTAATAAAGATGGAATGGCCGATCATTGTGCCATGATCAAAGAGCGAGACCCAAGCATGCCTTTGCAGATCCTTAAACCCTCCCGATTTTAAAAGATGGTCCATAATGGAGTCATTGAATACCCATCACTGCCCGCCCATTAGTCGCCTCGAACATGAATAAGCTACAGGAGTTGTTTGAAGGATCCGCGGCCATCGCCGAAGACAACCTCGCTTTTCTAGAAGACCTCTTTGCCCGCTTTCAGGAAGACCCTGAATCGGTCGATCTCAGTTGGCGGGAAAAGTTTAGTGCCCTCCAAGGCGTGTCCCTCGACAACCGGTTTGACCAAGATCAGAAGGACGCTCCTTCATGTCCCACAGTTATCGATGCCATGGCCTTCAGACAACAGGCGGCCGTTGACCGACTGATGACTCACTACCGAACTCGCGGCCATCAGGTCGCTGAGAATAACCCTCTGAGAAGCGGGCCAGCACCCACTCTCAAGCATTTAGATCCGGCCTATTATGGGTTCATCGAGCAAGACTTTGATCGGCTCTTTTACATCGATATCCTCCATCACCAGCGCCAGCTCCCTTTAAGAGAAATCCTCAATCTCCTGAGGCAGACCTATTGCAAAAGCATTGGCGCTGAATACATGCACATCGTCGATGCGGACGTCCGCGTCTGGATTCAGCAGCGGCTCGAAAATTCGAGAGGCCAAGCCTATCCCGACCCTGATCATCAAAAAGCCCTCCTGAAATCGCTGACGGCCGCTGAAGGCATCGAACAGATTCTCCATCGCCAGTACGTCGGGCAAAAGCGCTTCTCTCTTGAAGGCGCCGAATCACTGATCCCACTCCTCGACGAGATCATCGAGCGGGCCAGTGAAAAAGGGGTCATCGAAATGGTGATCGGTATGGCCCATCGGGGACGACTTAATGTCCTGGTCAATCTCTTTGGTAAACGCCCTAGAAGCCTGTTTCTGGAATTCGAAGGCACCCACCCTGCCTCGCCGCTGGCGAGTGCTGGAGATGTGAAGTATCACACCGGATTCTCCTCCAATATCAAAACAGGCCACGGACCGGTGCACATCGCACTTGCCTTTAACCCCTCTCACCTCGAGATCATCGATCCTGTCGTGGAAGGCTCGGTGAGAGCTCGACAGGATCGGCGCCAAGGTCATGGCGAACAGGAGGTCATGGCCATATTGATTCATGGCGATGCTGCCTTTGCGGGGCAAGGCGTCGTCATGGAAACGCTCAATATGGCGGAAACGAGAGCCTATACCACCGGCGGCACCATCCATGTGGTGATCAATAACCAGATTGGTTTCACTACCAGCAATCCGTTTGATGCGCGCTCGACCCTTTACTGTACCGATGTGGCTAACATGGTTCAGGCACCGGTTTTCCATGTTAATGGCGATGACCCAGAAGCCGTCCTTTTTGTCACCCGGCTGGCCGTTGACTATCGAATGAAATTTAAGCGCGATGTGGTGATCGACATGCTCTGCTATCGCCGTCATGGCCATAATGAAGCCGATGAACCGGCGGTGACCCAGCCCATGATGTACCGCTTTATTCGTCAACACTCTCCCGTGAGGCGACTGTATGCGCAGCGACTCATTGACCAAGGCTTGATCAGCGCCTTGGATGAACGCCAGCTCGAATTAGACTATCAAATAGCCCTGGCGCAGGACGAAATCGTCTCAAGGCCTTTGATCGAAGGAGAACATGTTTACCCAAAACCCTCCTGGCAGCCCTATCAAAGTGTTTCCTGGCGAACGCCACACACCACGGCGCTACCGATTCAACAACTGACATCCATCGCCCTCGAGATGCTGCGCCTCCCCGAAGGATTTGCCCTCCACCCACGCGCCCAAGCGATCTATGAAAGCCGTCAATCCATGGCTTTGGGTGAACGACCGATTGATTGGGGCTTCGGCGAAATGCTGGCCTATGCGAGCCTGCTGAAGGAAGGGACGGCCATTCGTTTAACGGGACAGGATGTTGGGAGAGGCACCTTCTTTCATCGGCATGCCATCGTGCATGACCAGGACAAGGGCATTCCCTACACGCCCCTCCAGCATTTAGAGGGCCCCTCAGCCTCCTTCCAGATCTACGATTCCCTCCTCTCCGAGGAAGGTGTCTTGGGCTTTGAATATGGCTATGCCAGTTCCGCACCAGAGGTCCTGGTGATATGGGAAGCCCAATTTGGTGATTTCGCGAATAATGCCCAGGTCGTCATCGATCAATTCATTGCCTCAGGGGAAAGCAAATGGGGTCGCCTGTGTGGGCTGACGCTTCTTTTACCGCACGGTTATGAAGGTCAAGGGCCGGAGCATTCATCCGCGCGTATTGAGCGCTATCTCCAACTGTGCGCTGAGGACAATATGCAGGTCACCATTCCAACCAATCCAGCACAGATCTTCCATCTATTGCGGCGACAGATGCGGCGTCCCTTCAGAAAACCCCTCATTGTGATGACGCCCAAAAGCCTTCTTCGCCACAAGCAGGCGGTCTCCTCACTTGAGGATCTTGAAGGGGGTAAATTTCATCCGGTCATTGGTGAGACAATCCATCAACCGAAAGAGACCATTCGACGTGTCATTCTCTCCAGCGGTAAAATCTACTATGATCTGCAATCGGCCCGGGATGCCGCCTCGCTGAATCATGTCGCCCTCATCAGGATCGAACAGCTGTATCCTTTCCCAGACAGCGAACTCGCCGCCGAACTGGCACAATATCCTTCCATAGAGGCCTTGGTTTGGTGTCAGGAAGAGCCGGAAAATCAGGGGGCATGGCGCTATATTCAGCACCATTTCCTCAACGCAACGCCCCCGGGGCTGCCGTTCCAGTATGCCGGCCGCGCCGTCTCGGCCGCGCCGGCCGTCGGTCAATACCAGCGCCATATCGTTGAACAAAAGCGCGTGATCGAGGATGCCCTCAAAGGGCCCCTAACGCCCCCTTGATGATCCTTTAGGAAGGCCCTATGCGTATTGAAGTGCTCGTCCCGCAACTCCCAGAATCAGTCTCAGATGCGAACCTCATCAGCTGGCATTCAAAGGCCGGTGACCCTGTCGCGAAGGATCAGCCTTTGCTAGATCTTGAGACCGATAAGGTGGTTCTCGAAGTGCCGGCCCCGGCATCAGGGACTCTCCTTGAAATTCGCCGAAGCCAAGGTGATGTGGTGGCCAGCGGTGATCTTCTGGCGGTCATTGAGACCCTCTCTGATGACCCACTCAAGACGCGTCCGTCTGAGACTCTGAACACTGACGCAGGCGCAGCGTCTAGCTCTTCTGCCGCGGCACTCGAACCGCCAGTTAGCCCCGCGGTAAGGCGACTGTTAACGGAACACCAGCTGTCACCAAGGGATATCCCGATCGAAGGCCGTATCAGCAAGCAAGACGTCCTTCAGTTCATCGAACGACGCCTTAAAGAGGCTGAACCCAAAGAGATGAAAGAACTGCCGCCCCCTCCCCTAACCCCCTCCCTCCCCCCGGCCGTTGGTGAACGACGGGTACCGATGACACGGATCCGGGCAAGAATTGCCCAACGCATGGTCGAATCTCAGAAGACCACGGCAACGCTAACGACCTTTAATGAAGTCAATTTAGAGAAGGTATTTTCGCTGCGTCAAAAGCATCGCGCGCGCTTTGAAAGCATGCATGGCGTCAAACTTGGATTAATGTCCTTTTTTGTCAAGGCTTCCGTCGAGGCCCTCAAAAGGTTCCCGATCATCAACGCTTCATTGGATGGGCAGGACATCGTGTATCACGATTCCTATGATATTGGGATTGCCGTCACCACTGAACGCGGACTGGTCGTCCCCGTCCTTAAGGAGGCTGACCATTTAGGGTTTGCTGAGATCGAACGGGCCATCAACGATTATTCCCTAAGAGGCCGCGATGGCAAGCTGCATTTTGAAGAGCTCACAGGAGGCACCTTCACCATCACGAATGGCGGTATTTTTGGCTCCATGCTATCGACACCTATTCTGAATCCACCGCAAAGTGCGATTCTTGGCATGCATGCCATCAAGGAGCGGGCCGTGGTCGAGGACGGACAGATTGTGATTCGCCCCATCATCTATCTCGCGCTCTCCTACGACCACAGAATCATCGATGGCCGGGACGCGGTGTCCTTCTTATTCACCATCAAGGAACTCTTGGAAGACCCTTCGCGTTTATTGTTGAATCTTTGAGAAAAAGGGAGCGCTCGATCACCGACACTCAGCCTTGGCGGTCTCCTGCGCCAAGCATCCTCGCCATCACAATGGCGTCTTCGCGGCCATGGCGGGCCGGATAGTAGCCTTTACGCGTCCCAATTTCATTGAACCCCATACTGCGATACAGCTTAATGGCCCTGGGGTTTGACGGGCGGACTTCAAGAAACATGCTGTCGGCGTTGAACCGGGTGGCCTCCTGAATCAAATGATCGAGGATCATTCGGCCAACACCTCGCCCTTGATACGAAGGCGCCACACACACGTTGAGTACGTGAGACTCACCCGCACCAATGGTTGAAATACCATAACCCACGACTTCACGCGCACGTTCGGCGATCCAGCAGTGATAACCGATCTTGAAACAGCTTTTGAAGGTCTCAAGCTCCCAGTGAAACTCATAAGCAGACGTCTCAATGGCGAACAGAAGATCAATGTCTGCCCGGACCATCGGCCTCAAATTTACTTCGGCGTTTGCCACGAGCGAGGGGAAATGTTTATAGTAAAAAGCCACTTCAGCGTCATAAAGAAACCACCGACGTGCCTTGTCAAAAGCATCAAAGATGAAGTCCATCAGAGGCCCTCTTCAAGGTTACGCCGGCCAAGGTCTGCCGGGCCAGTTTCAAATCCTCCCAGGCTCGTCGCTTTTCTGTCTGAGCACGTAATAGATAAGCTGGGTGGTAAGTCACCACCAAGGGAATCCCATGGTAATTGTGAACCAGCCCTCGAAGCTTACCAATCGGCGTGGTGGTCTTAAGCAGATTCTGGGCGGCGATACGGCCTACAGCCACCAGAATCGATGGCGATACCAGTCGTAACTGATCGACCAGATAGGATTCACAAGCATCCGCCTCAAACGGCAAAGGATCTCGATTCTTAGGTGGACGACATTTGAGAACATTCGCAATATAGACCGATGAACGTTCAAGCCCCAAGGCCTTAATCATTTCATCAAGGAGCTGTCCGGCGCGACCGACGAAGGGCTCACCCTTGAGATCTTCTTGTTCCCCAGGGGCCTCGCCAATAAACATCCAACGGGCGTTCATATCGCCGATACCGAACACCGTCTGTGTCCTTGTCTCATGGAGTGGACAGCGCTGACAGTGCCGAACCCGTTCTTCAAGGGGCCCCCAATCGGTTCCTTCAACAGGACTTTCGGTTGTCACTGAGAGGGCTGGAAGAGGGGCTGACAAGGATGGAGGGCCATGGGGGGGGGATTGGTCCTTTAAGGTCCATGTATCGATCCCCATCCTCCTTAAACGCGCGCTTCGCTGGGATTCCATGCCCATCACTCCTCGTCAAAAAACTTTAGACCTCGCCTGTCACCTGGGGGTGCATGCGGGTTGTGGGCAGCAACAGCTTATTCACCGCATTGAGGTAGGCCTTCGCGGAGGCAATCACGATATCGGTATCAGCGCCCTGACCGTTCACAATGCGTCCCCCCTTCTCAAGCCGAACGGTCACTTCACCCTGTGCATCCGTCCCCGTAGTGATATTACTAACGGAGTAGAGGAGCAACTGGGCGTCGGTCTTAAGAATCACTTCAATCGCCTTAAAACTTGCATCCACGGCACCGCCTCCGGACGCAGTCGCGCTCATCTCTTCCTGATCGATGCGGACCGTCACCCGCGCCAGAGGAACCTCCCCAGTCTCACTACAGACTTTGAGCGACACCAGTCGAGTCCCTTCTTCTTCAAACGCGGCGGCATCGCTAATCAAGGCCTGGAGGTCTTCATCAAAGATCTCATGCTTCTTGTCAGCGAGCGCCTTAAAACGGGCAAAGGCATCATTGAGTTCGGCTTCTGAGGTGAAGTCGATCCTGAGTTCGTGCATCCGGGTTTTGAAGGCGTTGCGGCCAGAATGCTTCCCAAGAACCATCCGGTTAGCACTCCAGCCAACATCCTCGGCTCGCATAATTTCATAGGTTTCGCGGTGTTTAAGGACACCATCTTGATGAATGCCTGATTCATGAGCAAAGGCATTGGCTCCTACGATGGCTTTATTCGGCTGAACGGGGAATCCGGTGATATTCGAAACCAGTTTGGAACAGGCCACAATCTCACGCGTATCGATCTCGGTGTGGCAAGGAAAGACATCCTGACGGGTCATCACCGCCATCACCACTTCCTCGAGAGCGGCATTGCCCGCCCGCTCACCGAGACCATTGATCGTGCATTCCACCTGACGGGCGCCATTGATTACCGCGGACAAAGAGTTGGCGACGGCCAGACCAAGGTCGTTGTGGCAATGAACGGAAAAGATGGCTTTATCGGCATTCGGAATTCTTTCACGCAGCCGCCGAATGGTTTGCCCAAAGGGTTCAGGCAGGCTGTAGCCGACGGTATCTGGAATGTTGAGCGTCGTCGCTCCGGCAGCAATGACGGCTTCCAGAATCCGGCACAAGAAGTCCTCTTCGGAACGGCCTGCATCTTCTGGGGAGAACTCCACATTGTCGGTATATTGACGAGCCCTTTTCACGGCTTTGACCGCATGGCTAATCACCTCCTCAGGCGACATTCGAAGCTTCAGCTGCATGTGAATCGGCGACGTCGCGATGAAGGTATGGATGCGTGATTGACGAGCCTCTTTAAGGGCCAATCCCGCCTGATCGATATCGCGATCAAGCGCTCGTGCAAGCCCACAGACAACGCTATCACGAATCGTTCGAGCGACCGCCTGAACGCCTTCAAAATCCCCAGGGCTTGCCGCGGGGAAACCTGCCTCGATCACATCGACCCGCAGCCGTTCCAAGGCTTTGGCGATGCGAACTTTTTCATCGCGGGTCATCGATGCGCCGGGGCTCTGTTCGCCGTCACGCAACGTGGTGTCAAAAATAATGAGTTTCTCGCTCATGCATCACTCTCTGTAAATCAAATCGCAGCAGATCACGAATCCCTTTGTCAGGCGTTAAGAGGTCTAATACCTCCTAACTTAAGGCGGATAGCCAAACCTACCCAAGATCTTGCCTTAACCCGAGTGATTCACTATAAGCCGCCTGAATGCCTTGAGGCAACTGAGGCATTCAGGGCTCCAAAAAAAACCGATCATGCGCGTCGTTCGGTCCTCATACGGCGACGCCGCCCCAAGGTCAGCACCAGTCCAGATAATGCGTAAACGGTGAACAGGGTAAAAAGAACTAAGGGGGGATTGGTGAAGAGAAACGCGAAGATCAACATGACCAGAATCGCCCAAACAAAGGAGACGCGACCATGAAGGTCAATATCCTTAAAACTGTAGTAACGGATATTACTGACCATCAAAAGACCGGTGGACACCGCCAATCCGAGGGCCGCGTAACGAATGGAATCGAGAGGCCATTCGTATTTGACCGACACCCAAACAAAGCCTGCCAAAACAGCGGCCGCCGCCGGGCTTGGCAGCCCTTGAAAATAACGTTTGTCCTGCACGGCGACCTGGGTATTAAAGCGCGCCAATCGGAGCGCAGCGCCCGCCGCATGGACAAACACAGCGACCCAGCCACCCTTACCAAGACTCGCCAAGGCCCACGCATAAATCACCAGGGCAGGCGCCACGCCAAAGGAAACCATATCGGCCAAGCTATCGTACTCCGCGCCAAAAGCGCTCTGAGTATTCGTCAGACGGGCCACCCGACCGTCGAGCCCATCGAGGATCATGGCAATGAAAATCAACTCGGCAGCCATCTCAAATTGGCCGTTCATCGCCGATGTGACGGCATAAAACCCAGCAAAGAGAGCCGCTGTTGTTAATAAATTGGGGAGCAGATAAATGCCACGAGGCCGTTGTTTCTTGGGGATATCCTGTTGCATCGGGTGTCCGAAGGTGGTGTATCGAGAGGATCACCCGCATCGATAAGACCCGATGGCGTGACCAAAAAAGGCATGATAGGGACCCCGCCAAAAGCATGGGGGTTCCATAAAACAAAGGGTGAGACTAGCTCACCCTTTGTTGCAGTTCAAGACCTGAAATTAGTTTTTGGTCTTGTCGACGATCTTGTTTGCCTTGATCCAAGGCATCATGTCACGAAGACGTGCACCGACCTCCTCAATCGGATGCTCACGGCCCAAGCGACGCTTCGCCTTCAAGGTAGCCGCCCCTGCTTGATTCTCGAGGATGAATTCACGAGCAAATTCACCATTCTGAATTTCCTTCAAGATCTGAGCCATTTCGTACTTGGTTTCTTCGGTAATAATCCGAGGGCCCCGGGTCAAATCGCCATATTCGGCGGTATTTGAAATGGAGTACCGCATGTTGGCGATACCCCCCTCATACATCAGGTCCACAATCAGCTTAAGTTCATGGAGACACTCAAAATAGGCCATTTCCGGCGCATAGCCCGCTTCAACGAGGGTCTCGAATCCGGCCTGAACCAGAGCCGTTGCACCACCACATAGAACCGCCTGTTCTCCAAAGAGATCGGTTTCGGTCTCTTCGCGGAAGTTGGTTTCAATGATCCCTGCGCGTCCACCCCCGTTGGCTGATGCATAAGACAGCGCAATGTGCTTGGCATGACCTGAGACATCCTTAAACACCGCGATGAGGCTTGGGACACCCCCCCCTTGCGTATAGGTAGAACGAACCAAATGGCCTGGTCCTTTTGGCGCGATCATGATGACGTCTAAATCTGCCCGTGGCAGGATCTGTTCATAATGAATATTGAAGCCATGAGCAAAAGCAAGGGCGGCACCCTTCTTGATATGAGGCTCAATCTGCTCGCTGTAAAGGCGAGCCTGATGCTCATCAGGGGCCAAAATCATTACCACATCAGCCGACTTCACCGCGTCTTCAATGGAGGCCACGTCGAGGCCTTGGTTTTGTGCCTTGATGGCAGACTCCGAGCCAGGACGCAGCGCCACAACGACCGAAACGCCAGAATCCTTCAGGTTGTTGGCATGGGCGTGTCCCTGTGAGCCGTAGCCGACAATCGCAACTTTTTTGCCACGAATAATCGAAAGATCGGCATCTTTATCGTAAAAAACCTGCATGAAGTGTCCTCGGTTTGAAAATGCAATGAAAAGAAAAAATCAGGTGTTAAACCCGCGTTCTCCGCAGAGAATACCCGTGGTTCCCGAGCGAACGACCTCAATGATATGCTCCTCTGAGATACCCTTCAAAAAGTCATCCAGCTTGGATTTTTCACCCGTCAATTCGATCACGAAGCTGGTGGGGGTCTCATCTAGAATATTGCCGCGAAAGCGATCGCAAAGACGGTTAATGTCCTCTCGCTTATCAGCGATCGCACGGCACTTGACCATCATCAGCTCTCGCTCGATATGCGTCGACTCCGAGAGATTCACCAATTTGACGACATCAATGAGCTTATTAAGCTGTTTGGTGATCTGTTCGATGATTTCATCACTGCCGGAGGTCACCACCGTCATCCTTGACATGGACGCATCCTCGGTCGGTGCGACGGTCAGCGTTTCAATATTGTAACCGCGCGCTGAAAACAGGCCGGCGACCCGTGACAGCGCTCCCGCCTCGTTTTCAATCAGAATCGAGATAATATGACGCTTCATGAGAGCTCCGTATCGGTGCTCACTCCAGGCGCCATCCGCATCTCGTGATGCCCCTTACCGGCTTCAATCATCGGATAAACATTCTCCGAAGGATCGGTCAGGATATCGAGGAATACCGTTCGATCCTTCATCCGAAAAGCCTCTTCTAGGGCTGGGCGCACATCGCAAGGTTGATCCACCTTAATACCAACATGGCCATAGGCCTCCGCCAGACGAACGAAATCGGGAAGGGTCTCAAGATAGGACTCAGAATAGCGACTTTCGTAAGAAAATTCCTGCCACTGCCGAACCATCCCCATGTAGCCGTTATTGAGATTAATAACCTTGACCCCGGTTCGGTACTGAAGCGCCGTAGCGAGTTCCTGGATACACATCTGAATACTGGCCTCGCCAGTGATACAGGCCACATCCGCCTCGGGATGTCCGAGCTTGACACCAATCGCAGCGGGCAATCCAAACCCCATCGTGCCAAGACCACCGGAATTGATCCAGCGGCGCGGCGCGTCAAATTTATAGTACTGTGCGGCCCACATCTGGTGTTGACCGACATCAGAGGTGACAAAAGCATGACCCCCCGTGACCTCCCAGAGCTCTTCTATCACCCGCTGGGGCTTGATCCTCCGACTGTTTCGGTCGAAACTGAGGCAATCAAGGGCTCGCCAACGTTCAATCGACGCCCACCACTCGCTGATATCCTGGCTTGACCCCTTAAAGTCTGCAGCCTTAAGGAGGGCCATCATCTCTTCCAACACGAACTGCACTTCGCCGACAATGGGGATATCGACGCGAACGGTCTTCGAGATGGAGGCAGGATCCACGTCAATGTGGATGATTTTCGCGTCAGGACAAAATTGAGTGAGCTTACCGGTCACGCGGTCATCGAAACGGGCACCGATCGCCAGCAACACATCACATTGATGCATGCCCATATTGGCTTCATAGGTGCCATGCATCCCGAGCATGCCGAGGAACTGGCGATCGGTCGCTGGATAGGCCCCAAGACCCATCAGCGTCTGTGTGATTGGAAATTCAAGCAAGCGTGTTAGATCGATCAGGGCCTTGGAGGCATTACCCAAAATCACCCCACCCCCGGAGTAGATCATCGGCTGCCGCGCGGTCAAGAGAAGGTCAACAGCCTTCTTGATCTGCCCGGGATGGCCTTTGACCTTAGGCTGATAGGAGCGGATATCTACCGTCTTGGGATACTCGTAAGGAATCTTGACCTTGGGGTCAGTGATATCCTTGGGGATATCGACAACGACCGGGCCCGGGCGCCCGGTCGTCGCAATGTAGAAAGCTTTCTTAATGGTTTCAGCAAGCTTTGAGAGGTCGCTGACCAGAAAATTATGTTTGACGCAAGGTCTGGTGATCCCGATGGTATCGCACTCTTGGAAGGCGTCGCTGCCGATCACGGCACGCGGCACCTGCCCGGTCAGAACCACCAGGGGAATGGAATCCATAAAAGCGGTGGCTATACCGGTCACGGCATTGGTCGCACCAGGACCTGAGGTCACTAGGACCACGCCCGGCTTGCCTGTGGAGCGCGCATAACCATCTGCAGCGTGCGTCGCACCCTGTTCATGACGAACCAAAATATGACGAACGTCATCCTGCTGGAACAACGCATCGTAGATGTGCAGTACCGATCCGCCGGGATAACCGAAAATGTATTCGACGCCCTCGTCTCTCAAACACCGGACGACAATTTCAGCACCGCTGAGCTCCACGCAACTTCACCCTGTCGCTATGCCCCAGGGCGACACTAAAGACCCCGAAGCAGTTGAAAAAAAGACTTATAAAGGTACTAGGAGTTACCTTTATCGTCAAGGCTGTGTGACAGAGGACTCCCTTTGAATGGCGCATGGGAGGTGTTTGCTCGAACCCACCACCAACGAGACCGCCGCGGCGGCCTTCAGTCAAAGGCGCGCCCTCCCTAAAGGCAGCCCGGGGGCTTTGGAAGCCCCGCGATCAGGCAGGCGGTCCGAACTGGAGCGCCGGCCAATAACTGATTGAGGTAACGCGAATTGCCCTTTTCAGGGCCTAGCGCTTTTTCAACGGCCTTAATGAATAGACGATTGGTTGGGAGATGATGAAACCGCTCATGATAGGCCCTAATAAAGGCAATGACCTCGAAGTGACCCTCCTCTAGAACCAGGGGAATCCTTGCAGCTAAAGCCCTTGCAAGTTCTGGGGTCCAGGTGTCCCTATCCGAGAGGAAACCATCTTCTGAGAGCATCAGATGAAGATCGCATCGCATCACCGAGTGAAGACCATCAATACCATCGAACCACGCGAGGGTGGGATTCTGTCAATCTGACGAACCCCACCATATCGATCGGATGAACGCCTGCTGGACACAGATGCCCTCGGCGGAGACGATGCGCTTCATAGATGTAAAAAGAAGGTAACGTGGTGGCGTCAGTTCCCGTGGGCACCTGACCTAAGACACCGTCCTCCATCAGCAACACAGCATCACCCGCGTTCGCTCGGCAAAGGCATAGGGTCAACGCCAGAGGGGTCATCACCACATGCAAGGTCCCCATTATCCTGCCAGCACCAGGTCATGCTCTAGAATCAGATCCGAACAGTCAGACCGAGCGATGACGGTCACGGGTATTAAAAGTCGCTCAAGAGAGAGCTGATGATCTAAAAGAGACTCTTCTTCAACCAACATTTGATCAACCCCATAGAACGCCAGAGCATCAAGCAGCCCCAAAAGACCTGGCTGCTGACCTTCTTGTCCTTGATCCAAGAATTTAACCGACGCGTCCAAGAACAGGAGACTCACGAAAAGATCAAAGGCTTTGAAGGTCAACACCTGATCAAAGACCTCCTGGAGATCATGGGCTTTCAGTGGATAGGCCCGAAGAATGAAAAGACAACGCTTAGGGGTCATGAGGGGCACCAAAAATGAGAGTCCGATCGGCCTTCAAGCACGCATCGACCCATGATCCGAGCCCCCCTACCTTAAAACCCGCCCGAAAACGGCTGGCGTCTCCCCCCAAGCCGCGCCGCTCCGAGGCGGCCGTGCAGACCACTAAATCGATCCCTCTTTCGGCCAGCGAAGACCAATCAGGGCCGGACAGCGAGTCATCAAGCTCCGCACAGGCATTCAACACCCCGTCATGATAGAAAAAAACCAAAACCACCTCATGCCCACAGGCCAGTGCGGCTTTGATAAACTCATACCCGAAAGCCACCGCCTCACTATCAGGTCCTTGTTCATTGATCTGAATGGCGTAGCGCATGGTCTCCATTGAAGTGAGTTCGATTGAACCCCACTATACCTCTACCTGTTACTTTCGAGGTACTTCCTGTCTTGTTGCGACCCACCCGCCCACTGATCGCCGCCATTGTGTTGGTCCTCTCATCAGCCATTCGACCCGTGTCGGTAGAGGCCGAGATGACCCATATCGAGCTGCCAGATATTGGTGACCCAACCGGCGTGATCATGACGGCACAGCAAGAAACGGAGCTTGGAGAAGCCTTCTACCGGAACCTCCACGCTCAGATGCACATTGATGCAGACCCCGAAATCAAAAACTACATCCAGTCCCTCGGGGACAGGCTGGCCGCCAACAGCGATACCCCACAGCAGCATTTTACTTTTTTCGTGGTAGACGAGAACGTCATCAACGCTTTCGCTGGGCCTGGGGGATTCATTGGGGTTAATTCTGGACTCATCCTTCTGACCGAGCAGGAAAGTGAGCTCGCTTCTGTCGTCGCCCACGAAATCTCCCACGTCACTCAGCGCCATCTGTTCCAGACTTTTCAGGCAGCCACACGCATGGCCATCCCCAGCGCACTCGCCATGCTCGGTGCGGCGCTGATCGGTGCTAAAGCCGGCGGCAATGGCGCCATGGCTGCGATGATGGCGGCTCAGGGCATGAGCGCCCAGTACCAGATCAATTTCACTCGGGACAATGAAGTCGAGGCCGATCGAGTCGGGATGCAAATCCTCTCGAAATCGGAGTTCGACCCCCGCGCCATGCCGGAATTTTTTGAGCGGATGCAACAGAGCACACGTTTTGTTGGCAACCACATTCCCGAGTTTCTCCTCACTCACCCGGTCACCACAGCCCGTATTTCAGACACGAGGGACCGCTCCGAACATTTTGACTACCGGCAGTATCCTGATTCACTGACCTATCAGGTGATCCGCGCCAAACTGAGAGTGCTCAACTCAGGGAGCCCCCGTCTAGCCCTTGAATACTTCACCACCATGTTCAACAGAGGGACCGCACAACAGCAGAACGTCATGAATTATGGGATGGCGCTAGCCCACGCCAAGCTCGGCCAAATCGACAAGGCCCGCACCACGCTCCAGAAACTCGTACAGCAGTACCCCCACCAGTCCCAATTCATGAATGCCCTCGCCGACACCGAGATGGAAGCCAAGAATTTCACCCGGGCCGCGCAACTCTATGAAGGGGCCCTACAACGCTTCCCAGACAATGAGGCCATGACCCTCAGTTACGTCCGAGCGCTACTCAACACGCATCAGGCCAGCAAGGCGCGAACCATTCTCCACCAGTTCACCAAGCACCACACCCCAGACCCTGATCTCTATGAATTGATGGCGGAGACCTACAGTAAATTGGATAACGAAGGGGAGTCTCATCGCTACTACGCCGAAGGGTATTACCTCTTGGGACAGACCAAACAGGCGTTACTTCAACTCCAACTGGCGAAAAGAGCCTCAGGCAATAACTTTTATCTGAATGCGGTCCTCGACGAGCGAATGGAGCAGTGGAAGAGTGAAGAAATGGCACAGAAGGACAAAGACTAAAGATCCGCCACCCCTCGTTCATGCTCCCCTTCTTTTCTAAGCTCGCGCTTCAAGATTTTACCTGCACCATTTCTGGGGAGTCGCTCGAGCACCACAAAGCGTCTTGGCACCTGGTGCCGACCCAAATGGTTTCGACAAAACGCGCGCAGCTCGGCATCGCTGAGGCTCTGACCGTCATGACAAGCGACATAGGCAATAGGGACTTCCCCGTGGCGGACATTTGGCTCCCCAATAACCGCAGCCTCAAGAATGGCCGGATGGGTATAGAGAACATCCTCTAGCATCCTTGGGTAAACATTCATCCCGTTCACAATGATGAGATCCTTTTTGCGATCGACAATACTGAAATAGCCTTCGTCATCGCGCGTACCAAGGTCACCAGTCAACAGCCAATCCCCTCGCATCACCGCTGCGGTTGCTTCCGGTTGCTGCCAGTAGCCTTTCATGACATTCGCCCCGCGGACCGCAATTTCACCGACTTCACCGTCCTCAAGGAGCCGCCCCTCCTCATCGACGATCCGCATCTCCACCCCGGGGATGGGCAGTCCAACGCTACCCGGCTTTGAAACGCCATCGATCGGGTTGACACACGTAACGGGGGAGCATTCTGTGGGCCCATCACCTTCATAAACTCTGATCCCAAACTTCTCTTCAAAAGCCTCAAGGACTGCGAGCGGCATAGCCGCACCCCCGGCGATGCCGAAGCGGAGACTCTGGAACAAGCTGATCCGGTCATCACGAAGCCTCAGCAGGACACTGTAAAGACTCGGAACACCGATGAAAATCGTCGCCTGATGCCGATCGATCGCCAGCGCCATCCTTTCAGGGTCAAAACCCTGAATCGGTATGAGGGCACACCCATTGGTCAGTGGCGTCAATAAACCAACGGTCGCTGCAAAAGCATGAAACATGGGCAATACGACCAGAACCCGATCACTGCCCTGACGCCAGCGCATAGCGACATGAACGCTTTCGGTATTAGCCACCAAATTGGCATGGGTCAGCATGGCTCCCTTAGGAAACCCGGTGGTGCCAGAGGTATAAAGGATAACGACGAGATCCTCATGGGGATCAATATCAGGGGGGATCCAACCGTCCGCAGGATTCAGTAAAGGCGCGAGATTTTCAAGGGGATCCGGTGATTCGGCGATCTCAATGACAATACGCACCTCGTCCATGTCGAGAAGGATATCTTCAAGTCTTGGCCGGAGTGATGTCTGAACCAAGATCCCACTCACCCCAGCGTCCTTCAGGATATAGGCGATTTCCCGAGCGTTGATCAGGAGATTGATCGGCACAAGGGTCGCACCAGCACGCACCACCGCGATGTAAAGGAGCGCAAACTCCATCCCGTTCGCGGCATAAAGGGCAACCCGGTCACCCTTTCGAATCCCAAGACCTTGGAGCGCTGCCGCCATGATCGTGGCGGTTTCTTGGAACATCCGATGCGGGATGGCCATCGAATCGGTGAGCACGGCAGGACGGTCACCCATCACGTCGACCACAGCATCCATCCGCGCGATCAGATGACTCACGTCTTGCTTAAGTCCTAGAAGAACTTTTCGCCTTGATCAATTGATGATGTTATGGCCGCGGCCGCGCATACAGTTAATGTAGGCTCTTTTGTATTGATCATCACCACTGATACCGGTGTAGGCCCCGCCACCAATACCTCCCGAGGCAGCACCAATAGCGGCACCAGCCCCTGGGTTTCCAACAACAGCGCCCACCGCTGCGCCCGTTGCGGCGCCAAGAAGACCACCGACGGCGACGCCCTTGGCGGTTTCTGTCCCTACAGAGCCAGCCTGAGAGGCCAGGGAACGGCATTCCTCGGTATCTTTTGGAAGGTTAGCCGCATTTTTATCGTTCTGGGCATCCGCAACGGGTTGCCAGTTCGAATAAGATGCACAGCCTTGAAGACCCAACAAAAGTGTACTCATGACGATTAACTGACGCATGTAAAGTCCTCCATTCAAGTTCAAAGTGAGAGAGTCGGCTCATCGAGCGCTTCAGCCGATCAGGGCTTGCCCTTGCGCCAATCGAGGGAGCGAACGATGGAGACCCATGGCCTGAATCATCGCTATCTTCTTGGCGGGCCTGATCCTTTCGGCGAGCCCGAGCCCTAGGTTACGCAACACCCGTAAGGGGACGCTGCGATTACCAAAGGCACGATAGAAACCATCCATAAGGGTCATCATGATCAAGTTATTATTGCGCCGCATGCGCTCATAACGACGAAGCGTTGCCTCTGAGCCAAAGTCCTGGCCCTGATGCGCGGCATCCAGCAGCACTTCGGCCAAGGCGGCCGCATCAAGGAGGCCAATATTGACCCCCTGCCCGGCCAAGGGATGGATCATGTGGGCGGCATCGCCAATCAACGCGACACCCTCTTTTATATAGCGCAGCGCATGTTGGCGACGCAGAGGAAAACTGCCACGAGCGGTGATCGACTTGATGTCGCCAAGGCACGCCGGAAAGGCCTCAAGCAAGGCCTTCAAAAGTTGAGGGTTAGAAAGACTTTTGAGGCGCCTGACTTCTTCTGGGGTGTGATACCAAACCAGAGAGGCATGGGCGCCTGGCAGAGGCAACAGCGCCTGTGGCCCATCGGGTGTAAAACGCTGCCAGGTGATGTCCTGCTGACCACAACCGGTTTCAACGGTCAGCACCAATGCCTGCTGTTCATAATCCCAGCCGCTGACCCCCATGCCGGCGACTTGCCGAACCTTAGAAAAACCACCGTCGGCAGCGACCAAAAGACGCGCTTTGAGCGTGCGGCCATCGTCAAGCTCCACCAAAGACCCCTTAGGGCCGTAGGTCATCGAGCGGGTCTTTACCCGTTCGATCACCTCAACGTTTTCGAAGTCCTTCCCTCGCTCAAGGACCGCAAGCTGGATGACTCGATTCTCAACAATATGGCCAAGGACCGGCTGATTGATTTCATCGCTGATAAATTCCACATCACCAAGATCCTCCCAAACCCGCATCCGGCGGTAGGGGCAGAGCCGGCGACGGGTGATCCCATCCCAGGCTCCGATGGTTTTTAAAATATTGGCAGAGGCGACGCTTAACGCGGAGACGCGAAGATCGAAGGGCTGATCAACGCTAAAGGGGTCAGGGGGCGCGTCTTCAAGCAGCACCACCCGGAGTCTCGATTGGCCGAGGGCGCAAGCCAGCGTTGCTCCCACCATACCGCCACCCACAATCAAGACATCGCATTCACTACCCATCAGCATCTCCCTTTATAGAGAAACCCATTATCCACCATTGGGAGGACCACCGCACCGCCAAAGCCCAGTCCTTGGAGGGATTTGGGTTTAGGAGCGTTCGATGAAACTTAATCAGGACTCTTGATCTTCGACCATATTGGTGGCCACCAGACCCGCAAAGGCGCAGAGAAAGGCGTTGATCAGCAACCAAAATGGCAGGGTTTCAAGCCCGAAGAATTTACCACCGGTTATTATCGCCCAAACCATTGCCAGCAGAGCGGTCAAGACCGTGCTAATCCCACCCACCACGCCGCCATGAATAAACCCATGATGCCCTGCTTTCTTCGCAGCAATAAAGCCAGGGACCAAACAAGTGGCGAGACCCAGGGCCTGATTGATGGTATAGAGAATCCCTGCATTGTCGCCGGTCGCGGCAGCCTCGCCCACTAATTGGGGCAAAAAGACGATATGAACAACGTAAAGGATCAAAAAAAGTGCGATACCCCAAACAAGGGCTTTTCCATTAAGTTCCATGACATACCTCGGCAAGTGAGTCGCGTTCTTTCATTCAAAACTCGAATTAGACGGTCCTCTACGAAATAATTCAACCTTCCGTTCTAAACGGCCCTAAGGGGACAAAGGGAGTCAACAAAAGGTATATTGGGCAATTAGATTTGTGGCCCCGATGAACCTTCGGGCGCCGCGTGACATGCTAAGGATTTCCCTGAAGTTCCATGAAAAAGATCGTTAAACGTCTGGCCATCATCAGCGCCAGCAAACCCTGGGCCGTTATTGGAGTGGCCTTACTGCTCTCGCTGCTGGCGATTCAAGCGGCTATAAAACTCCCGGTCTATACCTCCCGGCAAGCCCTTCTGCCCCAAAATACCGAGGTGGCCGCCCGACTGAATCGGTTCCTTGAGACCTTTGGCGCCGCCTCCGACCTCGTCGTGGCGCTCGAAAACGCACCCCGCGAGACGATGGAGGCTTTCGCCACCGAATTGGCAACCCGCCTGAGGACACAACCTGAAATCGCTCAAGCTACAGAGCGTCTCGATACCGATTTTTTCCTGCAACACGCCTATCTCATGATGCCGGCATCGCAGTTAAAAGGTCTCGAAAGCCTCCTTTTAGACCATCAAAAAGCGCCAATAAAACCCCTCTCTGCGCTGTTGGTCGAGGCTCAAGAAGCACTCAAAAATCCACCATCCAGTAAAGACCTGAGTCTCCAAGAGTCTTTAAGCCGCCTGGATGCGCTCAATGCGACGCTGGCTGAATGGCAAAGATGGTTGGAGCAACCTGAACCCCCCACGGACCTCGCCATGCCTGCCCTTTTGAAAGCCTTAGGCGCCGAGCAGCTCGGTAATGGCTATTTTGCTTCCAGGACAGGTGACTTGTTATTTTTGTTTGTGCACGCTCGAGACCCCAGCGAAAATCGGGAGAGCTTGGCCCCTTTCAATCAACGCATTCTTCAGGTCACCGATGAACTTCAGCGGACATTCCGCAACAGGGGACAGCAACCACCCGAGGTTATCCTGACCGGCCTTCCCGCGATCGAATATGAGGAATATCTCGACATCGAAAAAGACATCCGTTTGGTGATCTGGTCTGCTGCGATATTGATCGCCGCGTTGATCTTGATCGTTGTTCGGAGCATTCGCTGGGCCCTCGCCATTTTTATTCCCATGGGTCTTGGGGCACTGTGGAGTCTGGGTTTTGCCTATCTGGCCGTTGGCCATCTGACCATTATCACCTCGAGCTTCCTCGCTATTCTCTTTGGACTAGGGGCGGACTACGGCATTTTCACCACGTCCCAGATCCAAGAATCGCGGCGATCTGGCACCCCACTGATCGAAGCCATTGGTCAAGGTATCGCCGAGGCCTTCCCGGCGGTCATGACCGCCGGCATCGCTTCGCTGCTGATATTCAGCGCCCTTGCAACCGTTGAGTTTCCGGGGTTTGCTGAACTCGGCTTAATTGCTGCAGGCGGGGTCCTCCTGATTCTGATCAGCACCTGTATCGTTCAGCCGGCGGTCTACGCGCTGTTCCCCCCAAAGATTAAGATCAAGGTTGAGCGCGCTCATCAGAAGGCCCTGAAAGGCGCCTTTTGGCCTCCAATCGCTTGGATCCTGGTTATTTTATCAATTGTGGGTGCCCTCTTTGGGCTCCGTGCCGGCCTTTCAATTCCTTTCGACTATGATGTCCTTTCCTTGCTGCCCAAAGATTCAAGGGCCGCTCAATATCAACGACGCATGGTGACCGACACTGATTATCAGTCGGAGGTCGTTATCTTTACCGCCAAGACAATCGATGACCTTCGTCGTATCACGGAGGCAGCCTCACATCTTCCAAGTCTTGCTAAAGTGCAATCGATCACTGCACTCTTTCCAGAAGATGCTCAAGACCATCTCGAGACAGCACAGCGCATCGGCCTGATCGCTGATCAAAAAAACCTCCGCCTTACACTCGAGGCCTACGAGAGACATCCTCTTACCAAGGCTGACCTTAAAACGCTCTCAGCGCTTCTAAAGGCTGCGTTGGATCAACTGGATCTCCTCGAAGAGCAAGCTTTTTCAGCCGGGCAGACATCCCTGGTCGAGAAGCTTGAGACGGCAAGGAGCCACCTTGAAGCGCTCTTAGAGGATGTGACTGAGCATCCCGAGGTGAGCCTTGAAAGAACGAATCGGCTCTTCAAATCTGTTTTCATCAAACTTCACGAGGGGCTGAGTCTCATAGCCTCCTGGCGCGCAGCGGTCCCGCTTTCACCCAAGGACCTGCCTGCCAGCCTGCGTGATCGTTTCGTGGCGCCTGATGGGACCATGGCGGCGTATGGTTTTCCTGCCAAAAGTGTTTATGACCCTCAAAATCTTGATCAGTTGATGGCGGAAGTCTATCGTGTCGATCCTTCAGCGACCGGCTTCCCAAGCACCCATCAGGTATTCTCTAAGGCCGTCGTAGACAGCTTTACCCGGGGGACCCTCCTGGCCACCATCGTTTGCCTCCTCTGGCTCACGATCATTCTTCGCCGCCCCAAAGCCATCATTCTGGCTGCTCTGCCCTTAGTCATTGGGGGGGGCTGGATGTTAGGACTGATGGCGCTCGCCGGGCTTCGGTACAATTACGCCAATATCATTGCCCTCCCTTTGGTGATTGCTCTCGCGGTCGACTATGGCGTCTGGTTCAGTCATCGCTGGCATAGCCTCCAGCCTTTAAGTCCCCTCGCCATCACCCTCAATGCGGGCAAAGTGATCGCCTTGGCTGCGGGCACTGAAATGGCGGGGCTTGGTGCCATTACCTTGGCGAAATATCGGGGTGTTTCAGGGCTCGGCATGGACATCACCATCGGCCTTGTTTCTTGCCTGGTCGCCACCCTTTTGGTGGCTCCCGCGATCGGTCAACTGCTCAACCGCCCTCAAAAGGATATTTGAATCATGAAGCCAAATTCCCTGCTCCAATTGAATGGCCTGATCCTCGGCGCCGTTCTTTCGCTCCATGCGGCTGCAGATCCTGAACCCATCGTGGTGTGTTATCCCGGAGGCCCCGTTAACGAAGCCGATGCAAACACGGCGATGGAGGCCATGTTGAGGGTCATTGAAAAAGCTGGAGAATGGCCCGCACATCGCTTCAATAGCTTTTTCACAGCCGATCCGGCGCAGTGTAAAACGCTGATGACCCAAAAAAAGCCAGCCTTCGCGATCACCAGCTTGGGACTCTTTTTAGAACAACGCGAACCCCTTTCCCTAGACGCGATCGTCCAGCCCCGCATGAAGGGCGCTACCAGCGAGCGCTATCATTTGATGGTTCAAAAGGGACATTACTCCTCCGTTGCAAGTCTTCAGGGGAAATTGGTTGGGGGAACCGTTTTTGAGGAGCCGGACTTTCTTCAAAAGATCGTATTCAAGGGAACCTTGGCACCGACCACCTTCTTTCACCTTGCACCCAGCCGTCAGGCCATCAAGGCTCTTCGGAGCCTTGACAAGGGGGAGCTTGATGCCGTGCTCTTAAACGGCCAACAGTTCGACGCCTTGCCTTCACTCCCGCTCAAGTCATCGCTGGAGGCCGTCTTCACTTCCGATGTGGTCCCCCTGATGGGACTCATTGCCAATCGCAACCTGAGTTCTGCCGAGGACAGAACCCATTTTGCCAAGGCGCTAGAAGCCATGTGTCTTGATAGCGAGGGCAAGAAGCTGTGTGAACTGTTTGGCATCGAAGCCTTTGTTGCTGTCGATAAAGGGGCTATTGACGCGGCGATCGCCTTGTGGAAAAAAGGACACTAAAACATGATCAGGCACTTACTATCGCACCTCCTGGTCATGGTCCTGATCGCCCCCGGCTGTTCAACCCTCAACTCCTCACCGGACAGTATCGCAGGCGCTCGCCACTGCCCTAAAGACACTGCAAATCTGGTCCTTGAGCGGGCAGCAACTCTCGGACCCGAATCCACAGACCAGGAACTTGCCTGTGCGCTGCGGGTTCTGATCGCATCAAACGACCCCATAGCCGTTAAGTCGTCACTGTCCACGCGCCTTTCCCTGCATTTGAGTGAAAGGGAAGCCCCTGGAAATGACCGCGACCGTCAGATCCAACAGGGCATTAAGCGCGGGGAGAATGCACTAAAGCAAGGCGGCGATCAGGATGCCGCCGTGCATTATTATCTTGGCGCCTTGATGGGTCTTTGGTTGAATGATCATCCCCTCGATGCCGGGACGCTCTTGACCCGCGTCGAAAAGGAGCAGCTCACGGCGATGGCCTTATCCGAAGCCGTGGATGACGGAGGCCCCTTACGACTCCTCGGCATGATCTATCTGAGGGCCCCGCCTTGGCCGGCTGGCATGGGCGATGGTGACAAAGCCCTCGAACTCCTTCAAAAGGCCGCGATGAAATACCCGCAACATCCACTGAATCATGCTTTCTATGCTAAGGCTCTGATTGAGGTGGACGACCGAAAGGAAGAGGCCCAGCGTGAATGCGATGAAGGACTCAAGGCCCTAAAAAATAATCATTGGGGCCGAAACCGCATCATCTGGCAAGGCGAGTTCGACAGCCTCCATAAAGAACTAGCGCGTTCAACCCTATGAGCTCCCGCGATTCAATCCTCCGCGGAGCGACCGAAAAGGCTGTTCACTATCTACTGACCCAACAAAAGGCCGCCGGGGATTTTGAAGGAGAAATGGTCTGGTGCACCATGATCCTCGCTCAATCGGTCATCGTAAGGACCATTGTAGGAAAGCCCTATAGTGATCAGGACCGGAAGAAGATTTATCGTCACTTTAAGGTGTCTCAGGCTACTGATGGTTCATTTGGGATGCATCCTGAATCCCCCGGCTATGTTTTTTTTACGACACTCGCCTACGTGGCCCTGAGGCTATTAGGCTTTGAATCCAAGGATCCTCTACTGGCCCGCGCCCATCAATGGCTCAACCTGCAGCCAGTGGGCGTCAAAGGCATTCCAACGTGGGGTAAATTCTGGCTCGCGATTCTGGGCCTCTACGATTACCGGGGTCTCAATGCGATTCCGCCAGAACTTTTTATGCTCCCAGAATGGCTCCCCTTTCACCCCAAAAAATTCTATAGCCATACCCGCCTCATCTATCTTGGGATTGCGACGATTGCGGGAAAACGCTACGTCGCCCCGTTGCCTCAGGATTTAGTGGCGTCGCTGCGTCTTGAACTCTATGACGAACCTTATGCCTCCATCAACTTTTCAAGACATCGACACACCCTGGCGCCTCGGGATGTTTATGTCCCGATTACCCCGCTGCTTCGCGGGATCTATGATCTTCTCGCACTTTTTGAGCGGAGACATCCCAAAGACTTCAGGAAAAAAGCCATCGGGCGCTGCCTTGATCGCATCGTGTTTGAACAGATCTCAACCCGCTTCCAAGGGATCTCTCCTGTCAATGGGCTGTTAAATACATTAGCGCTCTACGTTGAAGACCCTCAGCACCCTCTCCTTGAAGCCAGCCTTCGTGGCATCGAGGCCTGGCGATGGGAGGATGCAGCTGAAGGGATTCGCTATGTTGGCGCACGATCCAATACGTGGGATACCGCGTTGGCTCTTCAGGCTCTGGTGAATATCAAGGAGCCCGATGCCGCGCTAAAATCATCCATCGGTCGAGCCCTGTCCTTTTTAGAGGGCGCTCAAATGGTCGAGGAAATTCCCGATTATGCTCGTTACTGGCGCGATCCTTCCGTCGGAGGCTGGTGCTTTTCAGATGGTCAGCACCGCTGGCCCGTCAGCGACTGCACGGCTGAGGCTGTCAGTGGGCTCTTGGCCATTGAAGCGCATCCGGCTTACCTCGACCTTCAACCACTTCCCAAAGAACGCCTGCTGCGGGCCATTGAGTTTATTCTCTCCCGGCAAAATGAGGATGGTGGATTTGGAACCTATGAGCGCCGCCGCGCCGGAAAGCTCCTAGAACTCATTAATCCCTCCGAGATGTTTGGTCAGTGCATGACGGAACTCTCCTACATCGAATGCACGGCCTCCTCCTTGGCCGCCTTGTGCCATTACCTGAAACACTATGGGGATATTGAGGGCGGCACCATTGCGCGAGCCACCGCCAAAGCCTTGAAGCTCCTGCGGAATCAGCAAGGCGAGGATGGTGCCTGGACTGGATTCTGGGGAATTAATTACACCTATGCCATCTTTCATGTGGTGAAAGCCATGCGGCTGGCCGGTGTGGCGGCTGATGACCCTGCGCTGGTTAGAGCGGCTGATTGGCTCAAAGCCCATCAGCGCCAAGATGGGGGTTGGAGCGAACACTACACCAGTTGCCTTGAAGGACATTACATCGAACACCCCGCAACCCAGGTCGTGATGACCAGTTGGGCCCTCCTCGGACTCCTCGAGATCGTCCCAGCCCGCGATTCAGCCGTGGAGCGCGGCATCCTGTGGCTTTTAAGTCAACAGAAGGAGGATGGCGGATGGCCTCATCAGGCCGTTAATGGTGTTTTTTTCGGCGCTGCCATGCTGGATTACCGTCTCTATCACACGTATTTCCCCGTTTGGGCCCTGGCAAGGTATAATGGGGCTGTCAGGGGGGATTAGGTGTTGTCATCTTGCAACTATTGTTGCATGATATCCAGAAGCTTTTAAAAATTCGGCGGCCTCAAGCCAGCTATCCGCATAGAACAGCGGGTCTCCGGCAACAACGCGAAGCGTCCGAACCCCAAAATTGAATCAATGATGGGTCATTACGAATTGATGATGGAAACACACGCGAAGAGACAATTAGATGTCGATGTCCTGATTGCAGGAGGCGGGGTGGCCGGAGCGGCTGCCGCCGCAGCACTTTCTCCTCTTGGACTGAAGATCCTCATCGTCGAACCAAAATCGTCCCACGGACGCCGCCTCGCCGGCGAACTCATCCACCCACCCGGTATTGATGCTCTTAAGCAACTGGGACTCCTCGATGAAGACTGTACTATCGGGGCTGAAATTCGCGGCTTCACCATCTTCCCCTTTGATGCCGATAACGAACACGAAGATTATGTCAGCCTCCCCTACAGCGAGGTAGAAGGCTTAAATCATGGTGGCATGGCGATTGAACATCAGGTCCTGAAGGATCACCTTCTAGAACGGGTCAAGGATTTTCCAGGGGTTGACGTGTTGATGGGTTGTCGAGTCTCCCAAATTTTGCCCTCAGACCAAAAAAACACCTATCAGGCCGTGGTCACAGATGACTCCGGAGAGACCCTGATCAATGCGCGACTCATCATTGGTGCCGACGGCCCCATGTCGCAGGTCCGTAAGCTCACCGGCATCTCCCATGAGACGCATCGATATTCGGGTATGTTAGGCGTCGAAGTAGACGACACCCATTTGCCAACGCCGGGTTTTGGTAATATTTTTCTAAATCCCTTGGGGATTTCGTATGCCTATAGTGTGACGAAAGGTCGCGCGAGAGTGATGTTCGAAATTCTACGTGGCGATGACTCCAAGGAGTCGGTTCGCGAGCATCTCAAGTTTTTCCCCCGCGCTTTCCGGGAAGACATTGAAAAGGCCATGGCTCAAGAAAAGCCACTGGCTGCCGCCAACTACCGCATTGTGCCTAAAAGCGCCGTTCACGGGAATGTGGCCCTCTTGGGTGACGCTCGAGGCTGCTGCCATCCCCTCACAGCGTCAGGTATCACGACCGCGGTTAAGGATGCAATCAACCTTCGGGACGCTCTCATCGACACCCAATTCGATGTCCAGCAGGCCCTCCGTCGTTACGCCATCTCCGCAGGTCGCGTTCAACTGACGCGGCGAACGCTCTCAGAGGAACTGCGTGAAGCCTTCCTCTCACACACCAACGAAGCGAAACTCCTTAACCAGTGTATTTTTTCCTACTGGCGCAACAACCCTAAGGGAAGAGCACACTCGCTGGCACTCTTATCGACGCTCGACAGTAGCATCGTCTCCATGGGCATTCAGTTCTTGATGGTCGTGTTGCAGGCTTTCCGTCTTTTGCCGGCACAGTTTCGTGATGGCAACCTCGGACACTGGTGCTTGTCCTTAGTTAAACTGGCTTATAAGAGCCTGACTATCCCCCAAACTGCCTTCCAGCATTGGCTCAGAGAACGTCACGCTCTGGCTGACTGAACCTCCGCTGCTGAACGTCAAAGGTCAGCAGATGAGCCGCACGACCGGAATGATGTTCGCGTCCTCCAACAGGGGCAGGTCGGGAAGTGAACCGATAAAGCTACTGGGCACGCTTTAGAGAAAGCCCAGAGGGTTCTTTCGACATCCCCCCAATCGACCTTCCATGGAACTCACCGTCTAAGGCACTTTGGCGGCTTCGCAGCAAAGAGCCCATGGATATAGAACGACCTACAAAGTCACTCTCTTGACGATCTTAATGGCCTTAGTGGGACAATATTTCTCAGCTAAACGCGCCTTCTCGACTTCTCCTTCAGAAACGATGGTTTTAAGCACGGTCAGGGTGCCCTTGTCATCGACATGAAAAAGATCAGCCGCCTCACCCTGGCAGGTCGCGTGCCCTTTACAAAGATCCCTATCGACTTCAATGATGAAGTCTTCAGCGGCATTATTTTCCGCCCTGGATGCTACCGCCTCATTGTCTTCTATGCTGACGGCCTTCAGCGCCTTACGTCGATAGCGGATGCGGCAGGGCGAACCCGGCTCAACCACCATCTTGGTGTAGTCGTCCTGGTAGCTATCAGGGGCACCCACGAGCTCAAACTCATAGCGGCGGAGAAGAATACAAAAAATGGCCTTAATCTGAAAAAGAGCGAAGGCATTGCCGGAACATTTGTGTCGACCACCCCCAAATGCTTGCCAAGCATAGAGGTTCTTATCCTCTTGACGCTCTGGAGAGTAGCGGTCAGGCTCAAACGCTTCGGGACGTGGAAAAAGAGAGGCAATCCGATGCGTAATGGCCGGTGCCGCACAGACAAACTTACCCGCCTTGATCACCGTATCCCCAATGGTGAAATCCTCTAACACCTTCCGCATGAGAATGATCAACGGTGGATGGAGCCTCAGCACTTCCTTAAGGACATTCTCGAGTTTCGGGATCTGCCGCAAAGACTCGAAGGTCAAAGGTCCCGCCTCGCCAAAAAGTCCATCAATTTCCTCAATCACCGCCTCCATCCAATCGGGATGCCGGAGGAGTTCAATAAGGACCCAGGCCGTCGTCCCTGAGCTGGTGTGATGGCCCGCAAAAATAGTGGCAATCAACATGCCTGTGATTTCATGCGGCGAGAGCTTAGTGCCATCGTCGTAGGTCGCATCAATCAATGTCTGGAAGACATTGGGGCTATTCGATCGATCCCTGGCTCGCCGCTCCATAATCTCGGTGACCAAAGCCTGAAGTCGAACCCTCGCCTGATCTCGGCGGCGAAACACTGGGAGAGGGAGATTAGGAAAGACATAGGCGATGGGCTTAATACCCTGCTCTAGATCGTGATAAATCTCGGCAAATTCCTTATTAAGTTCATGCCGAAATTCTGGGCCCAAGAGACAATGGCTTGAAGTGTAGATGGTCAATTCTTTAGTGAATTCGAGAAGATCCATCTCACCCGACTCACCCCATTGGCTGATCAAACCCTCCACCTCTTCGACAATGATCTCGGAATAGGTCCTCATCGGCTTGTCGCGAAGCGCGGGCATCAGCATTTGAAGCTGCTGGTTCTTTTTGGTGATCGGAGCATCGAACACAACGCCATGGCCAAAGATTGGCGTCATAATTTTGTAAGCCGCGCCCTGATCCAAGGTCTCATCGGCGGCACGATAGAAGGCCTCAGAGGCCTTTTCGCCCGTGAGCAGCACCATATCCTGGTGAAACATTTTGAATTCCGCGATGTCCCCCATTTGTTCACGAAGCGCCATCATGAAGCGGTGCGGGTTCTTACCAAAATCGAGAATGTGACCGAGGAGAGGCCAAGCTCCCTTCAGAACCGGAGGGAAACGGACGGGGCTTTCAAGCGGTGATGACTGTTGATCCATGGGATATTGATGAAAAAGGTTGGCGAATCTCAAACCCCATCATAACCGATACCCCACGATAATCAGGAGACTGGCACCATGGGTCACAGGAACAAACGAATAGAAAACCACACTTCGTTAATGAGATTAGGTATCATTTGTAAAATCTTATCAACCAACTTCATCATTGATTTCCCTTGAAACGTTCAGAGCTAAACCTTCTCACACTCATAGGCTGCCTCATCAGCCTATTCTTCTCCGGAACTAACACCGCTAGCACCCGAACCTATTACATTGCTGCGGAAGAAGTGCTGTGGGACTATGCGCCCTCTTATCCGATAGATCCCATGCACGGCATGCCGTTCAATGAAGATCAAAACCTTTTTTTGCGTCCTGATCCTCAAAATCGCATCGGACATCGCTACCACAAGGCCCATTACGTTGAATACACCGATGAGAGCTTCAGCCATCTGAAGGAGCGCCCGCCCGAATGGGAACATCTTGGCCTCTTAGGTCCCGTGATTCGCGCCAATGTGGGCGATGAGATTCGGGTCGTCCTCAAGAATTCCCTGAAGAACCATCCGGTCTCCATGCACCCCCACGGCGTCTTTTATTCGAAACGTCACGAGGGGACTCATTATGAGGATGGCACCGGACCTGAAGATAAACAAGATGACATGATCCAACCCGGTGGACAGTACACCTATGAATGGTCTGTTCCTGAACGTTCAGGGCCTGGACCCCAAGATCCAAGCTCCATCGTCTGGCTCTATCACTCCCATGTGGATGAGGTCGCCGACACCAATGCAGGGCTGATCGGGGCGATCATCATTTCCCGCAAAGGTTTTCTTCAAAAAAATGGCAAACTCAAAGGCATTGACCGGGAATTCGTCGTCCTTTTTAGTGTGCTGGATGAAAATAAAAGCTGGCTCCTCGATAAAAACATGGGGGAGATGACCTCCCTCAATATCAAACCCGACGATCCAGACTTCGTAGAGAGCAATTTGATGCACAGCATGAATGGCTACGTCTACAGTAACCTCCCAGGTCTCGTGATGAACAAAGGTGAAAAAGTCCGCTGGTACCAGATAGCTCTTGGTACCGAAGTCGATCTCCATACGCCACATTGGCATGGCAACACCCTGACTGAAACCGGGAAACGCGTCGATGTGTTAAACCTCCTTCCAGGGACCCACGTTACCGTGGATATGACACCTGACAATCCAGGAACTTGGATGTATCACTGCCATGTTAATGACCACATCGAGGCCGGTATGATGGGGAGCTATGTGGTCAGGGACCGCCCTCAGAAGCGACCCTGAAAATAAACGCATTACACTTTCAAATCAGAAAGTTAAGACACGATCTTTGTCTGGAAGTAGGATTAGAGCTATACTGCATAGTCCCATTGGGGGTGACTTGGCTTCGACGTGGATCGCGAAACCCAAGGTGCATGCCGAGGTGCAGTTAACCTCGTAAAACCAACTGCAACTAAGTTAGTTGCCAACGACGACAACTACGCTCTAGCCGCTTAATCGGCTGGTCTCTGAACAGGGCCTGCTTATGGACGCTGACTCGGGGATAACACAAGCATAAGCTCGCGAAGAGGCATGTCCGGGGCCAAATCGCTAAAACTCACGGAATCGCTGAGGGCACTCCTTCCTGTCGGGTTGTCACCAGTTAAAAACAATGACATGGATAAGCATGTAGATCCGAAGGCGGAGGATTTGCGGACGCGGGTTCAATTCCCGCCACCTCCACCATATTTCCGGGGCCTCCAGAGGTTTTCGGGGCAAATACGGGGCAGAAATTCATCCATATTTGCCACATAAAAAAGGGGTCTTTCGACCCCTTCTCTTCGCCCTCTGACCCGGTGCCTTCACCTTATAAACAAAGGTTAGGAGATTTTCCTGACCCTTTTTTATTTCCTTCCGTGGTCCACTTGGACCAAAGCCCAAAAAAACCCGACTTTCAGTACCCCATCACCCTGACGCACTCGCGGTATCCGCTGGCGTAAATCAGGGCCGCTACCGCCAGTGCAGACAGAATTAAAAGCACTTCGCGCATCGATTAAGCCGGCAGGGAATAGCGGATGATGACGATGCCTGAGCCACCTGAACCAGAGGTCGAACCGCTATTGTTTTGCGCTCCACCGCCTCCTCCTGTGTTCGTAGTCCCAGAAGTACCGACAGAGCCGCCAGCGCCACCGCCCCCAGAACCACCAGACCCATTGACCCCCGGCCCAGATCCCCCGCCGCCGCCAGCAAAGTAGCCGCTAACACCAGTTGAAGTGCCGGAAGCCCAAGCTGAATAGGAAGAAGACCCGGCTCCGCCGTTAGCCCCAGAAGCGGAACTGCCCGCTCCGCCGCCACCGCCTCCATACGAACTGGTTCCCCCCAGCACCGGCGTTACCTTGACCTGCGGTTCCTGCTCCTCCCGAACCCGATGTCGCGCCGCCGCCACCACCAGAACCACCACCCGCACCAGCATTGTTCGCAAAAAAACCGCCGCCACCGCAGGAATACGCTGTTGATCCGTTAAAAGTCGTATTTGACCCGGATCTTTGAGTAACCGAGTATGCACCTGCACCGCCAGCGCCGACGACAATCGGGTAAGTCCCCGCGGAAAAAGTGGCTGCCGCTAGCGCCAGTAGTCCGCCTGCCCCGCCGCCGCCGTTACCAACATTTGATGTTGCATCGCCAGCGCCCGCACCGCCGCCTGCAATTAGAATCGACTCTATCGAAGGAGAATACCCCGCCGGAACAACAAACGATCCGGATGACCCAAAAGTGTGGTATCGATATCCGCCCGAAGTCGTAATCGTTCCGCCCGTGGGTAGGCCGATACTCGTTAGCGTTAGCGTCGAAGACGTTGCGTTATCGGCATTCTGTAATGTCAAGCTGATTGCAGACCCCGCAGTCAACCCGTAGATAGCCGCCGGGACCGCTACCGCGCACGACTGACCGCCGTTGGTTGGGGTTGCCGTCGCCGTCGCGGTGGTTACCCCAGGCCTCGTCGTCATCATGACGGGATTCATCGGATACCTGGTCGCAGGCATTCAAGGAGCAACGCTAGCCTCATTGGCGACTTTTGTGCCCTGTTACCTCATTACGGTCATTGCGGCTCCCCACTTCAAGAAACACAGCAAACGGCTGGGTCTTATGGCTTTTGTAGATGGCATCACAGCTGCTGCAGTAGGAGCAATCGCAGGATCAGTTATCGTGCTGGGGATGAGATCCATCACCGACACACCAACTGCAGTTTTGGCAATCGGAACCACATTATTACTACTGAGATTTAAGAAACTACCAGAACCTGCGATTGTTTTGACTGCAGCGCTTATCGGACTGGGCATACATCCCCCTATTTCATAGATGGACCAGACAGATGGTCTATGACAGCTGATGACATCAAGGGTATACAAAACCCTGCCAATCAAAATTCGGTCTTACGAATAGAAGTCTAGCCCACATCCTTACCCAGAACTCAATAAATCTGCTGCTCGAGCCGAAGCGATTCCGGCCACAAAATCCTGCGTCCGCTGGAGTCCGATCCACATGGTTTGAGGGC